>JAABUO010000617.1_pt1 | contig 61771 bp, 65 predicted proteins | sample 5559291 | NCBI WGS metagenome assembly JAABUO01 (sample SAMN10711878, study PRJNA513372) | rock metagenome | isolation source: Antarctica rocks | place: Antarctica: Victoria Land, Finger Mt sud | reverse complement strand
AATCAGCTTTTTGAATGCGATAATAGGTGGTGGGGTTGAATTTTCGAATTCCTCATATAAACGGATCACCGTGGGGCAGCGCAAAAATGAATGCCAAGGATTCTAAACCTTTCTGCACACGCTAATAGCATTGCCAATCGGAGAATAGAAGCAAAAACGGCCGATTTGAGCATTGAATGATCCAGGATTATGTAGCAGCTTTTTACCTCCGTAAGCAACTTCGAACAAGTGATGAGCCATCCACCACGCCATCGTGGTCCGTCGGATCTCAAAAGTCAGTACTAAATGACTTATAGCCAGGCACGCCAGGTCAACGGCCGGACTAAGTCGTAATCTGGGTATGGAAAGTCAAGCTTGAATGCCATTCCACATATTCCTCCGTCCAATTCTTCTTATCGCGCAAGTCTTGCAATCGAACGTGAGTCATTCATTGTGCGATTTCAGGAAAACAATGAGGCCATTCTTCCATGTGGATATCTCCCCGGAGACCGCTTGTTTGATTGTTACTTTTTGACAGTCTTTGGTGACTGATTTTCCTGCTCGCTCTACACAAGTGTTTACTTGCTCCGTTACACGAAATGGACAATTGACATGCAAGGCAGAAAGAAGAAGGGAAACACAAAAGACACCATCTTGATCTCAGCCATTAACACTCAATTGAAAAACGAACAGTCGTTTCATAGTTGACGATCCATGAATATAGCATTCTGTATATTAGATCGAGGCTCAAACTCGCTCCCTATCCATGAGATGGATTCTCCCTTGAATCGCGGCTCGATTCATGTATTGTGTAAAGCTGATTTACAGAGGTTGAATGGTTGCCTAGATGATGACACTCGAGACTTCGCTCTGTCTGCTTAGAGAATTGACAACTCGATGCTAGGCCATCATTACCCTCCACCTCCTGACTACAGACTCGGCTGGCAAGTGATAAGCGGCTCATATCAAGTTTCAATACTAATGTTGGCAGCACGGCACAATACAACATAGCATTTCATTTCCTATGTCTTCTCCAGCCACTCAACCAGATGCCCTGATAAGCACAAAATAGTAGGTTACTCGATACCATACTTAATAGCCATCGTGGATGGAAAGCACGGGATGTTCAATTGTTTCATGGAGTTTGAAATATTCTAACCGAAGCGGAAATAGCTGTTCTTCGAGGTGTGGGCTACTCTCTACTTCATCAACAGGTTGAACGATAGTTTTGACAGTCTCACGTCTTCGTTCATGTCTCCTTAGGGTGCTTGCGTCAGGAAACAGATTTTAACATGGCTTCAGTCTGCAGAGATTGTTGGTCAAAACATGCTATTTTGTGCCATACGCAAAATGTTACCCATCTCCTATTTGAAAAGCCTCTTTCTTCTGATGGAAGGCCTGGAAATATGTGGGCCCCCCAAAGAAGATACCCCTCCTGTTTCATTGATCTTCTCGTCACAACGTCCCGTGGAGCAGAAATGCCATGAATGGTGTGGGGAAGGAGCGTTTCCGAAGTCTATATAAACAGCTGCTGGCTGTCTTTTTTCAAATAATCCATCTCTCTTCTCTTCTTCTACGCCTCCTTTCACCTCTGAAAATTCGAGGCTGAAATCAAAAATCAAATACTCTCCCAACCCCAATCTTCACCCCAATCCACCACTTCACACCCCTCAACCCCCTCTCTTTCCAAGAAAAAAAATTGAAAAAGTTGAAGCCAACCCCCCGCACCCTCCTCCTCCCCCTCACCACCGCCCTCCCCCTTCTCACCCTCAAAAGCCGCCAAGGAATGGACTACTGCTGGGAGCGCAACTGCACCCAGAACTAAGACTGCAACTTCAACACCGACGACGGCGGCCACTGCGGGTTCTGCTCCAACTCGGGCGACTGCACCAATGTTGATAACGAGGGGTATCAGAATGGGTGGTCGAACGGGTAGGGAAATGGGTAGGCGGCTGGGCAGGGCATTGCAGCCGGGGGTAGCGGGGCGGCGCAGGATTTCGGTGCAGAAGGCGGGGGTAGCACGGGCGGACCTGGATTGCTGGGGTACTGCATATCCTGCAAGTAAACGGGGGTGTTGGGATGGGTGTTGCAAAAAACCAACCAAGATCAGGGAAACGGGCAAAGGTCTTGTGCGGGTCTGTCGTCACAAACTGCCAGAAAGGCATGTATGAGTTAGCCACGTCTGGTGAAGTGAGGATATTTGTAGACAGGGTTGGTGATATCTAGTTTTTTGCAAACTCAAGGCGAATGACGAGCTTATTTTTCATATTTATTGCGGGTCTGTCGTCACAAACTGCCAGAAAGGCATGTATGAGTTAGCCACGCCTGGTGGAGTGACGATATTTGTAGACAGGGTTGGTGATATCTAGTTTTTTTGCACACACAAGGCGCATGGCAAGCTTCCCCCCCCCCCATATCTATTCGGGACATGCTGCTGTCTCGGCTGGCAGAGAAAACCTGATGGGCGTTCTTCCATAACTTCTGTGCGGGATGTCGAGCTTGAGGTATCGGGAGCATTATTGCGAGTTGCGCAAGGGGTTATAACCTGTAGCTTTCTTGATGTGTGACCAGCTACTGTATTTGGAATCGATGGTGTGGGAGGGGCGGGTGAGGTGGAAGATGGGTTGTAGGGAAAGGATGGTGGAGAAGGGGGTTGGGGTTAGGGTGGGGGGTGGATAGGGGCGGGGATGGGATAGGGATAGGATGGGTGGAGGGGAATGGGGCGGGGAGTGGAGGGGGATGGATAAGAGATCGTGCAATGTAGGGACTTTGCAAGTAGATGCGTAGAATCCTGGTTTAAAGAGGGGAAGGGGATCTACCGATTTCTGCAGTCCTCGTAAATCCTGGAATCAAGAGAATGATCATGGAAAAGGATTGTTACGAGAAAACGAGAGCGAGGCTACGCGACTGTGGGCCTTTGTTAAGATCAAAACTACCACAAGATGCGCCGGATTTCTTTCTATTTTAATATGCGGGGATAAGAAAGGACTATGTGAGTTGGCTAAGCAGAGTATCTACAACGACCGTGACATTCGAACCTTCGTAAGGAAAAAGACGAAGCTAGGAAACTCTTGACCTACCACCTCCTTTCCTACATCCTGTTTACCATTCTATCCATCATCTACCACAAGAACGATTCCATACCATCCACAAAGGTCCCACCAACCACCCACCCACCTAGCCCGCTCCCGGCCCTCCAATCCAAGCATAGCTCCCCCAAGTTGTCCCACTGTTAAAATGCGCATCGATCTGATACATATCGGGATCCGAATTCCCCGCCGCGCCGTTATAATCCGACATATTCCCCGGCGCATTGTTTTGGAATTGCAGATTCCGCATATATGCCACATTCCCCACATCGTTCGCTCCGGGGAAAAGCCCGCTGCCCATATCCGTGGTCGTCCTACCTTCGGAATCGTACACCTCGCCCCACCAGCCAACGACGTCTGCGTGATCGGGCATGGTGGACCCCTCGTGGCCGGCGCTGTTGAAGAGGCTGCCGGGGTAGTAGCCGATCCAGGTGTTTTGGACATTGACCCACCAATTGCCTTGGTATTGCTGGACTTTGATGCCGATTTCCTCTTGGCTGCCGCCGGGGACGCTGTAGGGGGTGAAGGTTGAGCCGGGGAAGATGGTGCTATCGACTTGGACCCAACCCTGGACGTCGCGGTTGTATCCGCCAAGATTGTTGCCCTGTTGTTGGTAGCCGTTGTTGGTGAAGTAGGTGAAGAGGTGCGGGGAGAAGTCGCCGCCAATTTCTTGGTAGACTTGCCAACCGACTTCGACGGTTTGGTAGTAACCGAGGGAGGTTCCGAGGCAGCCGATTTGGAGGAGCGAGAAGTCGTTGGAGGATTGGACATAGGGCGAGTAGCCGGATATGACACCTTGACCGCCGTAGTTGGTTACTGACTGCGTCGAGTTTGCGTAGCGGTGGACACCGGCGACAGATGGGGTTGGCATGTGCGTTGAGCCTATCTTGTTGCCCTTGGTCTTGGATAAATACATGTCTAGGCTTTGCGTGAATCCTAGCTTTTCCAAGTTCTTGCGGAGGATTGGAACAGTTCCTTCAGGACCCTTCTCAGCGCCCTCCATGGCCAATTCAGGGATGGCTTGGGTTGCTTTGTGTCTTGCATCCCGCAATTCCAGGTCTGTCGCAGGTGGCGGCGGCGGCGTGGCAATGGTTCCCTGCGAGCCAATGGGAATCCAATCGATAGTCTTGCCCTTGGACGTCGTTGTAGTTTTGACGATAGTCAAAGCATCTTGCTGGCGCTTGAAGTGTGCGGTAATCTCCTTTTTGTTCTGTTCGTAATTGATATCTTTCTTCTGGAGTGGCTTTGCAGGGGCTTTGACATTTTTGCGGCTGTTGGGGTGCGGGAAAGGTCCGAATGTTGGCTGCTTTGAGCCAGGCAGCAGACGTTGGAAAAGATTCCGCTTCATTATTGAAGGAGTTGCTTCGAGGTGATAAAATGCTGTCGAATGCTGTCGAATGCTTATAATTTTACTGCAAATTTGTACCTGTATTTCGTTTCGAACGGTGGGTCTATGGTCAGCTATTATATAACAGTTCCTTGAAGGTCAGCTGTGTATTGTCCAACGATGTTGTGTGGAGATGTAGCATGCTCTGACTGTGCAATACTCTACACTGTTGCGACATTGTGAACACACTTTCCTTGATTGACCAAGGCTTTCATGTGAATCGCGTCAGCGACAATTCGGAGGATTTCGAATTTCAAGTAATAGCAAGGTCCAATTATACTCGGAGCACTTGATGAATGTCAGGCATTGCTTGACACCTACTCGCCGTTAATCCTTGAACGCCAACAATATGAGTATTCGAATGACATAGTATTCGGCCAACGAGAATTCTTTCCGTCCGTATATCCACTAATTAGCCCGGCTCTCTCTCTGTCACTCGAGGCTTTATATGACATGGAGAAGAGAGTTCGATATCAAAGAGTCGTCAGCCGTTATAGTCAGAAGCCGTCTGTCATCCCTCAAGTCTCGGAAACTTCATCTCAATAGGGAACTCCCAAGTCGAAGATAAGGAAAGAATGGCGATTACAGATTCAGCTTAACAAGACCCAACATATTGAATCATAATGTGCCAAGCTAACGTGAAATCATGAAAAAGGCGAACTCATCCGAAAGCCCGAGGAACACTGAAATGACAGCACCAAAATCATAGATAGTGGTTGACGATTTGATGAGAAAAGGGAACCAACAGCGACGAAAACTAGGCAGGACATATTTTGGATCATCCGGGCCATCTCAGTGAAAAGTCTCGTGCCATTAGGCCCCATGAAAGTCATCCGTGATCAAAGTCTTTTGAGCAAGATGCCCCGCCTGGCATCTACTGTACGAACCACAGCCTGATTAACTAAATAAGATATCGGTGATTAACAAGTCGTTGAGATGCGATCGCATTGTACTTCTGCACAGAGGTTGATAAGCTTCCAGAGTTACTAGGCTATTGTTGCCTTACCGACCACTCAGCCTAGGGATGCTGGCAGATCACTACATGGACAGTTGGTCCATCTCCTTAAGGATCATTGGTTGAAAGAGATAACCAGACGTTCCACATACTCCGTTTCCTCAATCGTGAGGTTACAGCCTACTTACGATGCCGCCAAAGACCAACATACAATAGCAACGAGGATGATGCATCACAATGCAAGATCTACAGTAGGCCACCGTTCTTCTATTTCAAGCATAATCTCAAACAAAGCCAACAAGCTCTACAATTTTAACGATTAGAGATACTTCAATACAAAGAGGCATTCATCCTAGTATCTTTTTGTTTATCACTTTAGAGTAACCAATTCCTCCGCACTCGTCGGATGGATGGCCACACAAGAATCAAAGTCCTTCTTCCTCGCCCCCATCTTCACAGCAACCCCAAAACCTTGCAGCATCTCGCTCGTCCCACTACCCAAGATATGCAGTCCGACTACTTTCTCTTCTTCCCCTGCACATACCAGCTTATACCGTGTCGGCGCTTTTTGATCCTGTTCCATCATTGCGTAGTACATGGCTGTGAAAGATGTATTATATACGTTGATGTTCTCGTCGCCGTACTGTTTGCGGGCTTCTGGCTCAGTCAAGCCGATGGACCCGACTTCAGGGTGCGCGAATACGACAGAAGGTATATTTTCATAATCTAGTTTTGCGTTCTTGAATTGCGGGCCACCAAATATGCGATTGGCAAGTTGCCGCCCTGCTGAAATAGCGACTGGGGTGAGTTCTATCTTACCGCAAACGTCGCCGAGGGAATAGATGTTATCGACGTTGGTGTTTTGGTAATCGTCTGCGATAATGTGGCCCTTTTCGTCTTGCTTGACGCCCGCTTTGTCGAGACCCAGATCTTCGACTTCGGGGCTGCGCCCAATAGCCCAGAGGAGGCAGTCGAGATCTATCGTACCCTCGCCTTTGGAATATTTGTAGTGCATTTTCATCCAGCCAGGCTCGGAGAGCTTTTCGATTTTGGACTGTGAGGAATTTTTGTGGATATGGATGCCTTGGCGCTCATACTCTTCCACAATCGTTTCTTGGATCATGGGGTCGAAAGTTCGGAGGAAAGTCTCATGGCGGATGAAGAGGTGTGTTTCGCTGCCCAGATGATGGAACATACCAGCCATTTCAACAGCAATATAGCCAGCACCTACAAGAGCAACGCGTTTAGGGAGTTTCTCGAGGTCAAAGAAGCCATCAGAGGTTATGCCGAGATCACTACCAGGAAGATCCGGGATGTTTGGGTGGCCGCCTGTGGCGAGAAGGATCTTCTTGGCACGGATTGTTTCTTTGGTGCCGTTGTCAAGGTTTACCTCGACTTCGTTTTTCGAAAGGAGGTGGGCGCGACCGTGGAGATATTCTACTTTGTCATTTCCCAGGTTCTTTTCATAAATGCCGTTCAAACGTCTAATGTAGGCATCACGCTTGTGCTTAAACGTTGTAAAGTCGAATGGCGCTGTCTCTGTAACCTGGAATCCGTAAGAAGCAGCTTCGTGAAGTGTCTCAGCAATTGCTGCGGCATTCCAGGTGACTTTCTTGGGAACACATCTGTTCTCTATTAGTCCCTATCATCTGCCAACGCAAAGACACCCAATTCATACCCTACGTTTACACAGGTTCCCCCGAGCCGATTGCTCTCTACGGCTATTGTTCTTGCCCCATGTTGCCCGCTTGCTCTTCTTGCACAGGCTAGACCTCCACTGCCGCCACCAATGACAAGAAAGTCACATTCTTTGCTGATGGGAGCCATGGCTTTCTGAGAAGTAGAGAATTGGTGGGAGACGGCAGATAGCCTAGAAGCAGCCGTTGCTACTGAACGGTTACCAATAGCCCGAACGATGATCGAAGGAGACAGCTTGTCTATTATTCCAGCTGAAATGATTTATACAGAGAACGAGGAACAGTGACGAGAACTAAACGCGCGAAATCTAATGTGTATGTGTGATTAGTATCGAGCAGCAAAGCCCACTATGCTGTAACTAACTGTCCAAAGCAATTGGCCGTCTATAATACGAGTAGGAATGCACCGAAATCTGGAGACTGGAGCAGACGAATTGATACCCGCGACTTCCACTCTATGACGTCTAACATCTCGACACAAGCAAGGATCATCATCTTGGCTTAGCCCACATCTGGTGCCCATGATCTCGCTACAATTCCTCCATCCCATCCGTCAATGTCAATGCACTTGTCGATGTGGATCGCTACTCTAGTGTTTGCGACTCATTGCTCCAGATATCGCGTTCTTTAGGACTCCCCCCAAAACTCTTTGAATTTTGAAGTAACCGCTTATCGGCTAGCGTGTTATCTCTTCCAATTTGCCAAGACTCGAAGGTTTCGTTTATTTCGTAGTACTCCGTACGACAGAGCAAGTTGAGGATGGATTACAGGGGTCATGTTGATCTGCTATCATGTCCTGACAGGTGGTTTGGATCTTTCTCTCTCGAAATACTGTGGAACCAGCCAACATCAACCACATGTTGGAGCTGCTGCGGCCTGTTTGATGCCATACAGGGCAACACAGAATATCGGGATCATTTATCGCCACACAGCATGACTCGTAAAATCGTCACCATTCTCAGTCTGGAGCTGCTTTCTACGTATAGTATTGGTTTATTCCAGTCTCGGACTGCTTCCTCCGGGTTTGCAACATGGTCTCTTTAGCCCCATAAGAGCCCACGTCTTTTTTAGGTAGATTTCCAAACTACAAGATACATCTCGTCTCCAAGACTGCAACCGGAGACTCTTTGCAAAGCGCTCTGGGTCGCTCCTGTGCTCGGAACCGTTTCCTTCCTCAGTTTCTCAACAATGTCAGATCCATTTAAGGGATCCGATACCTTGCGTGCGGCATCTCGCTCTCTTTTCGTAGTCTGTATGCGACCTGCTCTTGTACCCCGTTACGCACCTACGCCCAGTGGTAGACATTGGCAGACTTTCAAGGTTATTGGTGTCCCTTTTGTATCTCTTACTTCAAACAACTCCAAGCTTTGACTGGGAGTATCACCACTTCCCGCGGCACTTCACTTGTGGCGACAGTTGAATTAGCTTCTGAGCTCCCGACAACGCGTTCTGAATCGGCGTACACTGGCGAGGCTATTGGGGACCCAGTAAATGTTCTCATGAGATACTTGAAGGCACGTGGTGTGCTTGATGTTGTGGTTTCGGACAACAAGGACTATGGGCATGGAATGGCGTAGCCGGCGGTTTTGGCGCTGAAGCAGGATGAGACAGTACTGTTCCAATGAGCTATTGTTCTCAGTTTGATAGATAGATTAACGCCTAGCATGCTGAGCGCCAATATCCGACTAGTCATAGATGAATCTTGAGGGCGCTAAAGACTGTCTGGCGCTGAACGAGGTTGGGGGAACGTGGCCACGCAACTGGAAGGAAGGCATAGGGGCATAAGAAATATTCGGTGCGGAGTGGTACTGGAGTGCTGAAGGACGAAATTCTGGTTAAGGGATGACAATTTTTCCAAGTTCCGGAAATTTCGGCTTTAACGAGCCGACGATACCTTATAATCAACGCTTCTCGAGAAGAGCGGTCGAATGTAATCAATGTCCCTGATTCCGATTCAATACCTCACAGTGAGGAAGCTCCCGTAATCTTGCAACAGATTTGGAATGCCCCATCTCAGCGGCTGTGCAATGGTCCGTGTCGTATATGGCGAGATCTTGGGCTATTACTTCAAAAGTAACAAGTACATTTCTGTCATGAAGTATATACACATCTTTCCGTGTTCTTCATCGACCTGAATACTGAATGCCACAAAAAAAGACTTTGATCCACCATGAGTACATAGTCTAACTCCGCACGCTGGAGCTCTTGAAAATTCAGAGCGTTTAGCAGGAGCGACGCCCTGACCTCTGAGATGGTGAGTTTAGGTGCCAGGTGGGAGCCAGGCAGAGCGGTGGGTGATTGCTCTTCTGAGGCGGGGACCGGAATAGAAAGCACCAGGGAGAGGTAGCTGCTCTTTCTCCACCATCGATCGCTGAGATGCATGCAATTTTTTGGCTGGAAGGGACAGGGGTACCCATGAATTTGTGGTGTTGCATCATCGATTTCAGAGCATGAAAACACCCGAATGTTCCATTCTGAAGAGGAAGCTCTTATTGGGGCTGGATGGACTCTCTTGAACGTGGCTTCCAGCCATTAAGGGTCGTCTCTTTCTTGGTCATCTCTGCCCTCAGGGTCGTTCTGTGGCCTCAAGATTTTGCCCAGTATGTGCTCCACGGTCTCCAACTCACTCACCTCGGGTTCCCACATAGTCCTCAACTCTTCCCATATCTCTAAGGTCCTCTGTCTTCCGCAACACTTCTGAAAGGCCCTGATAGCCCAAACTACCATCCATTTCATCACATGCACGTCTTGCAACTCCTGCCTCAATATTGACAGCAAAGAGTCCCAGACGCCTTCCAAACGTCCCTTAGTCCACGATGTATATCGCACCCCACCATGATAAGCAAACCCTTTGAATATCTTGAGAAAAATCCTACCATGCATCGGCACGCCTAACATCTGCATTTCATCGAGCAATTTAGCTATACGCCGCAGCTCCCCAGTTTCAGTAGCGTGGTGATCTATGAATATAGCGAACGTGTGCAGGTTTGGTCCAAGGTACTGCTCATTCCGTATTTGCTGAAGCCTTTCAGCATCTGCCTCATGAACCCTTGCCAGTTTGTCTAGTACACGGCCAAGTTCTCTGGTACCTTTCCAATCTATCGAGGGTACGACAGCGCCAGTTTTCTTTGATAGCATCAGCTTCATTCGCTCATAGACCTGCTCCGCTGCCGAAAGCTCGCCGGCTCGAATGAGTGATGCAATCACACAGTTCATAACGACCGTGTCGATAATTCCCCCGGATTCGACAAAGTCTCGATAGGCCATCCTTACACCCTGCCCGTCGCCCTTGAGCCCATGGTAGTAGATAAACCCCACTCTCGCGTATCGATTGAGTTTCAGTTTTCGAACCTCCATCTCCTTTAAGATCATTTCGGCGAGGACATACTTGCCAGCTCTGGCAGCGACATCGAATAGAATATTAAATGTCACTTTCCCGCTTTGCACGCCAGCTTCCTGCTCCATTTCCTTCCACGTATGCAGAGCCGTCTCAACTTCAGTTGCTTGAACACGCGCGAAACAACGCCCTGCGTATGCTATTGCACTGTTCCATTCCGACTCCTTCAGGGGCAGAGCTGCCGCTTTCATGTCATCCACAACCGAAAGGTAGCGAAGCATTGCCTCCTTGTTCTTCCTTTCGATGACGGAAAGTCGACGGAGAAGTAGGCGGCAGATCTCATATGGGAGATAGGAGACTCTGGGAGAGGGCAAAACACAGTAAGCTTCGTAGATGGCTTCATGGGGCCCATCCTCGTCATGTAAGACAACCATGAGGTTCTCAATGGCACTCCTCTCTTCATATGTGAGATTCTCCACCATCTGCAAAGACGATTGATCGTGGCTAGTCCCCGGATCCTTGGTCAGAGAGATCAGTTCAACTACAGGTGGTTGCTCCGGTGTCACACCTGAGGCCAGGGTACTAGAAGAGTGCCGGTAGAACTCGTAATAATCGAGCATTTGTATGCATTCTTCGCGGGAGACAAGAGCTTCACCGAGAGGAGGTTGGGTCAGTCGAGGTGAGCAATGAAGCCTCCGAGTTTGCCTCAGGGTGCTCTGGGTGTGCCGTCGCCGGGTCCTGTGGTATGTATAGGCAGGTTCTGTTAACGAACCCTTTCTTGATGGAAGACGAGCATGAGGCCGGTATGAGGCCGCCTGTACCAAAGCATCAACGAAGAAGCTCTCCATTTGATGCCGAGCAACTGGCATGGGCGTAGTAATAGGCTTAGGCTTGGACTTCTTGTAGTCTTGGTGGAGGGGCTTCTTGCAGGTCGCACCCACTAAAAAATAGACAAAGGGCTGTGCAAAAGCGTACAATGGGAAGAGAACATTCAAGATGTGAGGAGATCGCCCTCGTGTGACATTGTTGCTGCGCATGGGCAAGGTACCAGGAATGGACATGAAGCGAAGAACATGGCGTCAGGTAGGAGGCCAGTGAGCCATTGGCCCTAACACAAATTCTGACCTGTCAAGGTCGTTGGTGGACCAGCGGTGATATGTGAGGGACCTGACTGGATTTCGCCATGTTCTTTGATCATCAACTACCTTACTCTCTAAAACCGGGGAGGTGTGCGGAATCTTCCGCGGTCGCTTGATGACCGTGAAGAGAGGAATCTCGGAATCTTTGCAGAATACATCAATCACCCAAATTCAATAACAATACTCTCGGCGTTTGTTTTTAAATTCCCAAAACTCCGCGCGAGATTCTGCAACGTCTGCGACTAATTCTCGAGGCGGACTCTGGGATGGGGCGCTACGATTTCCGTCCCCTTCGAGTCCATCAAGCCGCCAGCCAGCTCCTGGCTACCGGGAGACTCGATAGAACTCCATCGTGGTACAGCGTTGTAGGCAGTATTCCTCCCGCCCAAACACTTGTCCGAACACAACCTCTCCGACATCAAGAGCGGATACGAAGGTCGAAAACAAAAAAAGCTAGTAAATTGTTCCAACCGCAGAGTATCGTATACGAGGAAGATGCTTTACGGAGAGAATTCTATAAAGACCATCCATGGGAGCTAGCGAGGCCGCGGGTAGTGCTCGAAAATGACGGAAGGGATGCAGAGACGGACGATTGGAGCCACATGTCGCAGTCGAACAGGCCTGTGAGCGGAGAAAGGTAATGTTGTCCACGACGGAGTCAAATCGTTTGCTGAACATCTCCAGCGTTATCCAGCGGCAAATGCGGCTCATGCATGATGAACCTAGTATCAGTCCAGCACAAGCCTACGATCAAGCAAGAAAGGAATTTTACGAGCTAAGGCTTCAGGAAGACGTGGAGCGGCGGGTAGCCAAGGAGGAGGCGGAAGCTACAGGAGCGTATTTCGGTAAATCCATGCTAGAGATTGGAATGGAACTGGAGGACAAGGTGTTTGAGGAGTGGAAAGAGTGGGCCGCCGGGGAGGTCCTTTTGATGGAGCAAAAACAGGCGGCGATGTATACGGGCCTTGACAACGAATCCATGGCAACGTCTCCAGATGATCTTGAGACAGCAACCGCGGTTGAGGAGGTTGTAGACTCGATCCCAGCTAAGGGGCAGGAATCTTTTGGCGGTGCGCCCTTTAGACCGTGACAAGCCCAGTCCAAGAATAGAATGAGGGTTAACCAACAGATCTCCCGTAGCCTGGACATCATATGCTCGACGATGCTTGGAAGAACGAGCTGTTCTGATCGCCATGGGGTGATACCACGATACACCTTGTTGAGCAGCTCTGATGCCTCTTTCTTTTTCGGTCTTCAGATTCACGGGGGTACTTGCGGCGTAGTGTCCACGACTTTGTAATCATGCCCTGACTACTTGATCCAAAATGTGCTCAGACCAATACGAGTACTCTACTCTAATCCCTTCTTTTCTTCTTTGCAGATACCTTTGACCGCACCCTCTGCCATGAATCCATGAACTGTCCAAGACTGAGCCCTTCCAGTAAGCGATATCGGAGCCGGATCATATATCCTCCACCACCGACAGTAGTCAGACCCACGATTGAGGGACGCTATCGGCTATCTTAGTGGCAGTTTGGAGATCACCAATCGACAGGCACAAACTGTCAAAGCGTCACAGCGGCAACATGCAGGAACACACAAGCCACAAGCCACAAGCCACAAGCCGACTGTGTCTTTCTACTCGTTAAATCCATCTTCTTTCTTTGTCGCATGCACACGGTCACCAACGACATTCTTTGAACACTCTATGAGTGCCCTCATCGTCAGATAGGGTTTCTCTGAGGGTGTTGAGCTGTTTCTATTTCGCGGTCGGTCGGTCGGTCGGTCTTGTCATCGGGACAGGACAATCGGTTACACCTCCACAACATGGAGCCTTTGAACCACCCCCAGGTATGGAAGGAACATAGGCCAGATAGAATACCCAGACCAGACGATGGATGGGATGAGACTAGAGAAACAATCGATGGCTTTCGCACTTTGCCACAATCATTCTACCCTGGGTAAGATCCGCCCACCTAAGTTCGGATTCAGCCCCCTGCTGACTGCAGATACAAGACGTTACCCTGCCGACTATGACTACCCCGTAAGGTACCAAGGTCCATCGCGAGAATCGTTCGAACATATGGAAGATGGCCTCTCGCGTCTGGAGACCATTGAGCTCTTTCGAGATGCCGTTGAAACGGCGCGTCAAGGAATCCAGCAATCTCTCGCTGGAAGCGAGAGAGTTGTTGAGGCCGTCAATCCTAAATTGACCGTCGATCTCAGCCACCAATACATAGAGAAGATCCCAGAAGCAGTTGTCGATATTCTGAAACCAGATGTCCAGATGTACGAGTCCGCTCCTTCCACCAACATCTCAAAATTCAAGACCTTCTTGAAGCATCTTGAACTCCAATATCATATAGGCTAACGACTTGAATTGCAGGTTGCAACTCTCTCATAACCAAATCTGGCATATCTCGTACAAGTTCGCGGACTGTATTCTCTTGAAATATCTCAACCTCCGCGGCAATCGATTCAAGGAGTTCCCAAAAGCGGTAAATAACCCATTTTGTAATTTACCTGTGCTCTCCCACTAACGGGCGACCAGGTATATGAACTTCCTCAATTGGAGATCCTTGACCTTAGCCGTAATAAACTCAGCAAGGTACCAGATGAGATTGGGAACATGAAAGCATTGCGTGTCCTCTCTCTCCTGAATAACTACATTGAAACCATCCCCTACTGCCTTGGAAATCTCGATACGCTGCGAATTTTGAAACTAGCCGGAAATCCACTTTCTTCTGATCTGATGCGTATTGTGAACGGCAGCGATGGTACCCACTCCCCTTCATTGGCAACTTTGACGGACAACGAGAAAGACGCGCTTCTGACAAAGAGAATAAAGAAGCACCTGAAAGTGGAAGCTGCTGCCAAAGAATCTGGTGATGGATCGAGCAGTGATGGACCGCTTGATACGCCCCGTCCTCTAAAGCGTAATCTGAGCCTCCGGTTTCCGGTGAAAGTTAGCACAAGTGGTTCTGAATCAGCTTCAGATATGAGATCACCTGGCTTCCAAAGACCGCCAATTCCTACGCGCTCTCATTATCGAGTGGCGTCAGGTCAGAATGATGTGCTGCAAAATGCTGCTCTGCGTCGTCCCGGTTTAACACCTTTATCTGCCGGCAATGAGAGAAACCGCAGTAATAGTGAGAGCATCCTTCAAGCCACACAGAATAACCGCAGCAAACGCATGGGTATTGTGACCAAGAAAAACAGTGATCTGAGGACTGTTGACGAAACAAACCGTAACAGCCATCATTTCCGCGGACAAAGTCATAGCTCGGTCTTGCGTGACAAACATAGCAATGGCGTACGAAATGGAGGTAGTAGTTCGTCAAGTCCGCGGGACTCCGAGCGTCAGCGTGGCGTGTTTGTGCGTCGACTGTCAAGCTTGCCAGAATACAAACGCGAATCGCATTCACCAGACAGTATCATCGAAGGTGCTAAGGGTGTTTTGTATTCGCTGCACCAGGTTCAACCACATATCTCGACGCTAATCAGTGTGATCAAAGATGGAACTTCCAAAAGGTCGAGTTTAGAGCGTGTCTATCATATTGCCATCACCCACCTCGACCATCTAGACCAGGAACTGCACATTATCGACACCAAAGCCAACATTAGCCATGAGGAAAAGATTCGTTCAACGAGCAACATTAGTTTCGCTGCTAGTGCTTGCATAAAAGCTTACCGACACATTGGTAATATCTTGCTACGCAACCTCTCTCAGCTGGTAGCAGACGGGGATCAGCGATACATCCGCACACTGATCCTTCTAGTCTACGGAAGTTTGATAGAAGCTCGCAACGCCTGTTGGAGTCTTCGGATTACTCCTCAAAGGTTCAATACGCAAAAGAGCCGCCATCTTCGCATTTCAACCATTGAAGAGGAACGCCCCAAACGCCGCGACCGCTCCATCACACCTACTCGTGAGCGACCAAATCCAGAGCGACGTTTCAGGAACGGCGGTCTTGTTCAACATCCGAGTAATCACAGCCAATTCAACTCAATTTCTTCGACCAACTCTACAGTCCCTTTGTACGTCAATGGCCGAAGTCGTTCCAACAGTCGCACGAACACTCTTCCTATCTCGGCCGCAAGTTCCGTAGCCAATACTCCTCGATCTGGCGAATCCTTCATGGGCCCTGGAACCCCCATGATCCGCTCCCGCAGCAACAGTGCCGTGGCGGTAGGGCACGGCATTCAGAACCTCCAGCAGCCCCAAGACGGATCTGACCATGAAACACAGTTCGAAAAGATCTTCGTTACACTCACCAAAGCCGTCGAACAAGGTACGTGTACTATTCCTGGAGTTTTGGATCAGTTCACACGTTGCTTGGAAGTCGCCCAGCGAACAGCCTACACGGCAAAGAACATCCATACTCTCTGGACCACCCTCATCCGCCGTAGTCACGTTTGCATTGAGATGTGCGAGATCCTTAAGATGCGCCTCTCTACCATCAAGCTCAACGAACCAGATGTCCGCAACGCCAAAGACTTCTGGAGGATCTGTGTCAAATTCACCAACTCGGTCGTCAAGCTCATGGACGGTATTGCCGATGCTAAACGCCTCGACATCGTTCCCAGTGACATTATCCAAATGATGCGTCCAGTCCTAAAGCTCGCCCGCTCAGCATTCCTCGACATCAACAAGTCTCCCTGGTCCAGCTTCGCCTCTGTTGGCGATAGCCCCGCTTCGACAAACGGCAATAATGGCTACCATCGTACCCGCGGCTCCTCGGGCGGCTCAAGCTCCTCGCCATTTAGTGTGCCTGCCACTCCGCTGTCCGCGGCGCTGGGCCCTGCTGCCCAGGCGACTGTTCCTTCGACGCCGGCGTCCGCTTCGTTGGAGAGATCGTTCCAGGGGGACATCTTCCAACGAGCGGACACGCTGGCCAGCTACCAAAACACGATGGTTTACCGCCGTGCGTGAAGGAGCTTCTCCAGCAAACGAGAAGCAGGATACGAAAGGATAGGATACGGAAACGACTAAGATTTGAAAATTACGAACGGATCAACCTTGTACCAACATATTTACATAGCATTTTTTACGCAGCATTTCCATTACGGCGGCTTCTTTTTTTCCGGGCGGCGCACGGCGGTTTCGGTGGGAAGATACCCCGTTGCAGCAAAGCGAGGCGCAATGGCGCGGTCTGTCTGGGCGTCCTGATGGATAAGTGGGCACCTGAATAGGTGCATGTATGCAGCATGTACTGTACATAGCTTGATAGCTTGATGAAGCTACGTTCACATAGGCTAGGTAGTTTCGCTCAATTTAAAAATTTGTATTTAATTTATATCCTAGGTGGTGTGTGGGATATGTTGTTTTGCCTTGAGGTCTGTCTATATAGAGATGGATGCATTTACACTTTTCGCACTGCCTGTAAGGTATGTCTAGGAGAGCAGGTAGATTGGGTCCTAGTATTTATACAACTCCGGCAATGGGAGATGTATGAGGGGGAACGGTGCGGAGGGATGGATTGGATTGGATCGGTAGTATGTACATATGAGTTGGTTATATACCTTACATAGCATTAACAGTAAGGAAGGACCTTGGCTATCTATCTACATATCTTGAAAAGATGTTCCAGAACTCCCGCCTACATATGTATGTAGCGATATCGTTACAAAGAGGGATATCGCTTTGTATATCGAGGCGGGGGGCAATACGTGCATAGGAAAATTATGTCTGTTGGTTTTGGGAAGGTATGTATGTTGTTGTTGTTGTGGAGATCGATATCGTTATAGCGGGGGGGAGGGGTCTTGTTGTATGGGAAATGGATTAAGGGCAGTTTGATGTTTGTTAGAGCGTAGTGTGCAGTCACGATAGACTTTACACTTGAGCAAGAATCGAGATAATGACATAAGACTACTATGTTCTGCCGTAATCTTCGTGGATGCCTAAAAGGAAAGTCTTTCATGTCCCCGAATCCGCACTGCTAAAGAGTGAAAGCCTTTCATATTCCATAGCCGTGCCACTAGAGAGCGTATGGGTATCCAAATCAGCACCCCTCCTCCCCTCAATTTCAATGTGCTTTCCAACGCGTGCTGGTGTGCAGTGAGCGTGATATCCACCTCCCCTCCCAAAACACCAAATATGCCCCCCCCGACCCCAAAACTCACCATCACAAGCCTACTAAAATACACATAGAAAAATAACACTCGTCTCACATCCCGCTGCTCTCTAAAACCGCGACCCGCCCATCATAGCAGGATGATGTGCCAAATCCGGCCTCTCAATCTGCGGCGCCCCACTGAACTTGGAGAACTGGCTCGGCTCCTCGGTAATGGGCGAGGAGATGTTGCGGCCAGAGCCGGTGATGGGCGCAGAAATGTTGCGCTGCTGCTGGCGGATTTCGGCCCTGGGTCCCGTGTGGTAGCTGGGCAGCGTGTCTGAGCGGCCGAGGTGGAAGGAGCGGCGTTGGCTGGTGGCGGAGGAGGGGCTGTAAGCGACGGCGACTTTCTGGGGGGCGACGGCGCCGTGGGCGCGGACTTGGCGGGCGGTGATGCCCATGGATTTATTACGGAACATGAAGTTGGCGAAGATATTCATGGCGCCGAGGATGACGACGACGATGCCGCTGGAGATGACGATTTGCCAGGCGCTGGTGCCAAGAGATTTTTCCGAGGTGGCTTCTTTGTTTAGGTTGCCGAGGACGGAGACGCCCAGGATGATCATGAGGGTGCCGAGGGTGACGAAGCCGGAGGTGGGGGAGAGGAGGGGCCAGCAGCGGGCGAGGTAGGAGCGGAAGAGGGGGAGTTCAGTGATTATGAGGGCCACTGGGAGAAAGAAACTTGTTAGCTTGTCTTGAGCAGATGGTGTAGGAAGGGCGGAAGGGTCGTACGTACAGCTTAAAGAGGCGCTTATGACATGGCTGACGCCGTCGAAGAAGAAGAATTTGGACACGACAAAGGTCTTGACTAGCATCACGCAGCTGGCCGCGATGACGGCTGTCAGGCCGATGATGTTCATGACGCGGAGGGTGTTGAGGATTATGTAGCCTGGGCCAGCCAGGGAACGCTTGAAGAAAGGCATTGCTTTGAGAGGTGAGGTAGTATTCGAGGTTGTTGCAGCTCTTCGATGACTCGAGATGCGTTGATTAGAGGAATCAGCAGATGATTGGGTTTAATGTAAGTATGTATGAAAGATCGATCCAGTCGATTACCAAATTACGTGAAGATAGATATGTTAACGAAAGGAGGAACAATTGAAGAGAGTTAGAGGTCTTGTCTTCAAGACTCGACAAAGGACAATGGACAACAAGGGTCTGAAGGTGGTGAGAAAGAAGGAAAGCAGTGAATAAAGACTGAGTCGTGAATAGAGACAAGGGTCCGCGTTTCTACGACGGAGGTCTATTGTCTCTCCAACAAAAGCATACGGTCACTGCTTCACTTCTGGAGCTTCCCAACTGTGTTAGCTTCGAGCGCGAAGACCAGAACAGCGCCATGGGATTGGACAGCGACAGATTACTCCAGACGTATGCACTCATCTCCTTAGCAAGATCTCAACAGAGAGACCTAAATTCTGCATCAAGGAGAGCCAAGGTTACCTTGAAGACTATGAGTCTGACGAAAGGTAGTGGTTATCGTTGCGCGACGAATTTGGGAGCTGTGTTTCATATCCGTGTGTCGGCGCCTACACGTTGCTCTGAGACGTTGGACCTTCGCGCTGAGGTTGAATCATATCCACCAAACATTACTTGTCCAGAGCCTCTGATGAGTTTGAATCATAGTAGCCTGGATAATCGGAATGGAAGATGGAAGATGGGCACTTGCAACTTGCAAGAGAAACTTCAGGCGAGATTCCGCTTTAGGCTTGGCGGGGCGAGACCGCTGCCCTCAGCCCTATCCATGTGAAATAAATCTTTCAGCTTCGCTCTTCCCTCCAGAACCCCCAGGAGCCCCCCCCAAAACTCCGCACATCTTACACCACAAACCCCTTCACTCCGCCTCCTAGGCTTGCCAGTGAACCTTCTCTACCTCGCACCCTACTGTCGCCATGGCCCGCGGCAACCAGCGTGACAAAGCCCGGGAAAAGAACCAGAAAGATCAGGCTGGTCAGGTAAAATGCCCCTGTCTTCCATGCCTTCTAACCTCCCTGGGTTTCCGAGGAGACATGCTAACTTTCTGTTGCAGAAAAAGAAAAACACAGTATGGGAGCCTCCACCCTGCGCCCCGTTTGCCTACTGCTGACAAACCTAGCAATCCGGCACTGAGTTCGCACGTACAAAAGAGCAGCAAGCGGCGATAATGCGGGCGAAGCAGGAAGAAGGTGGGTCATATTCCTGAGGCGTGGGCATGGGAAGAAGGAATCTGGGGGTTTTGTGAGTAGAAGCTGACTTGTTTGGTGGAATAGCTGCAAAGAAAAAGACGGGGACCGAGGCTGCCAAGTGATGGGATAGGGATCTTGAGTGGACGGAAAGTGCATAGACATGTATCTAGGCTTGAGCTTGAAGTCAGTGGGTTTTAATCGAACGCCGAGAGGTGAATAGATAGATGAGCTTTAGAGGCCTTTAGAGGCGTTTGTTCCGAAGCTACTGCTACCTTTGAAAAATGGCCAAAAGTTGGAGGCCTCAGTAGAAAATATTCGCGGGTTTGAATATCTAAGTGCATACTTTAATACTGGTCTAGGATATGTTACAAATACAAGGACGTTAAGCAATACCGATATTATCCTCTTTTATCCCAAGTGCTCGGATTGCATTTATACAGGAGAAGGCTGCCACCCATCTGGTGAGCTCTCGTCAGACTTCACTGATTTGCCTTTTAATATGTTGTTTGCGGACTCTGGCTCCGACATGAGCATACGGGCCGTAGGGGCCAGATCCACCTCCCCATCGGCGGACATCTCTTGGGTTTGTAAAGATGCACTTACCCTGTGAGGTTGTTCGTAGAGTATTGGCGCCCATACTCTCCAGTGCAGGGTCGCGATATGTGCTATGCGCTTGGCAACACCCTGTAGACTGCCTTGTCCATCCGGCATGTCTCGGACAGTGCCGTAAGGATTTATGGCGGGTGGGTTAGCAGGAGTGGGATTGAAGTAATTTAGTATCTGGAGTGGTGTCTTATCCTTCACAGCAGCCATCTCTTGATCGACCAATCTTATCAACTTGTCGTGGAGAGCATTCTGTAGTTCCTGGAAAAATGTTGTCTTTTTATTCCATCGGTGTAGCAGTGCATTTGTCGTGTTTTCCAACAGTACTTCCTCTGGGAGATGCGTGTTTCCCGTCAGCTCATATGCTGCTCGAACAATCTCCAAAGCTATTTCCCTGAAAGCTTGTGGTTGATCAGAACTCAACCGAGGATATGCTGCGATGGCAGAAATGCGGCACAATAAACTGTTATACGCTTGTGGAGGAGGTAAACCGCTCCAACCTGATCTGTTAAGAGTATTGACGAAAACTTGACTACAAGCTGCCTGTTTCCGCGAGAGGTCAAATTCCATCTGCAGAGTCGCAATGCGGTCAACATCGAATCTGAAGGTAGGTGGAACGCTGCCGTAGCCGCCAACGATCATCTCAATAGTGCCTCTTGTAAACGCAGACAGAGACTCGAAGGGTTGAGGCGCTTGTATTCCAGTTTCTGGCTCGACAGCTTGAAACCAAGCGCGTACATTTGTTAAGTCTAATCCGTTCGATATCTCCCGTAAGAAGATCTTTTGCTCGAAGTGAATGGTATCGTCTACCATGAGCAAGCGTAGGTATCTTATTTGGTGATTTGCGACATCCTACGAAGATATTAGTTTCGTCGCACTGATTTCGGGAGAAAAAGCTTACCAATTTCATCAATTCCAGAACCCCGAATAGATCTTTGAGACCTTTGACTAGAAGTCGTGGGTTGTCATTCTCAAATCCTCTCCGTATTCTGGAAACCATGCCTGTGACCAAAGGATCTCGTTGGGGCGAACAACAGCATAGCAAGAGAGCGCCAAGCCACTCAATCAGGGTAGGGATATCGCACACCCCTTTCTCCAGTTGTTGCAACAGCAAATCGATATCAAGTCTCTCATCCACTATGGGCCACTCAGAACCCGGAACGAGAGTCTTCAAAATTTCCTGAACCGCTTTGAACATCCGAGGCAGCCGAAGTGGTACACCGAGGAGTGAGGACGATCTATGCAGCCAAGGCGAGGTAGCGGGCAAACCTGAAATTAAGGAATCAGATAACTGGCTTTGCTGCCGTCTAATGTAGACTGCGAACTCGATGACCAAAGCCTCCCAGTATGCATCTGCTTCTAGCTTTTTCCTCTTCCCTCGGTCTCCGCACATATAGGGTCTGAACGAAACTTCTCGTTCGAAATTGAGGTCGTGCCGTAACCTGGCATCGTTGATGATTCTGGCTAATTCTAGCTCACTAAGGGACGCTTTAGTAATGGGGGGGTCAAGACTAGCGGACCAGAGATATTCGAGGCTGCCGGTTCTTAGGTGTAATCCGCGCATCAATTCTATCGTCAAGAACCGTTGTAGACTCTCGGGTGTCATACTTCTTTCTTCTTGAACATTGCCCAGCGTCGGTGGTTCGATAACAGTCTGTGAGCGAGTTTGTACAGCTTTATGCTGTGCGGGAAGTCGTTGTTGGGAAGGACGATTCGAGAATGGCCTATTTTCTAGAACGATTGTTGGGTTGCATATCTCAGGAGCTGGGTGGATGTCACTGTTATGAGCGCTGTGACGTTTCAAACGTGCAGAGTGATCTGCCATTGTTGATTCGTGTAAGAGTGAAGGATTTGCTGTCGCAGGTTTTGGAAGTGTCATTGCGATTTTGGTCGCCACACTCCCGGAACAGAAAGTGCGATCTCTCAATAAGAGAATGCTTTGCGACTTCGGCTCGATTGAAGTAGTCCTGTTAGACTATTTTATTTGGATGTAGCACATAGAAACGTGGCAATCCGATTGCCCGCAAACAGCTTGGAAGCCTTTATTGTCGCTGATCGCAGACTTTCAAAGGTTCACTGAAAAAGAATTCACACGATGAAAGACACTTAAGTCTGTCTTCCTGTGAAAGAATATGTTCACTGCTGTACATGTGCAACACAATTTTGCGTTGCGAGAAGGCTTTGAATGATCTTGATGAAGCGCAAGAGTCAATGCACCGGCCCCCAAGCAGATTACAAACAGATAGCAAACAATACTTCAACGTCGCAAGAGCTTTCACAAGAGAAATACCAGGAGAGTCGTAGACATCATGATCTACATGTGCTAGTAGGTTCTTTCGAGGTACGTATACCAATCACAGGAATGAGGCTGAGGGCGGCCCGCCCATGTACTCCAGAGGCACTGGAATTGTACGTCGTTAGTAGGTAAGGTAGGGTATCGGATTAAGTTAAGGGCTTGTTCGCCCTGCTGGCTCCAAGCAGGGGCACTAAATGAAAACCTGGCGTTGACCGATTTTTGGATCTCCGCTATTCCGCTGACCGGTCTAAGAAACGAGGCGGCCTTTCACGTTCCACCACCGCCTCCACCCCCCTGTCTACGATTTATCCGAGACAAGCCGGAACCCAGTGCTTCCGCATGTAGGTACTCTCGAACGTTCAAACATAACCGTGGATAGACGACAGGAAGATGATCTGGAGGAGACAGGAAGGTAATGATCATCGCGCCCATTCGGTCTGTGTGTTCGCATGAAGACGAGTCGTGCCAGCCTTGTGTTGTCCGAGAGCTGAGTGAGACAAAGCGCTCCATCTCGCAGTTGACAAATCAAAGCCACGGAGCCTGTTTCGGATGCTTTCGCCTTGTGGAAGAGAGGGCAATCTCCGGAATAGATACAATCGGAATTAAAGTAGACAATTCCGCCGGGTTTACTCATCCTGTTCATGGGGGTGAGCAACGATATCAAATCAGTGTGACCCGAAAAGCCGGGTGGATGCACGGCAGCCAGTGATGCGGGAGTCTTGTCAATGGGATCGATTTTAACATAGATGACGGTAGGGTGGAACAAGTCTTCGCTTTGACACAGTGTGCGAGCATGACTTAAACCCTGAAGGAGGCAAATGGACTTCGTATCGGTGCACAGTTACACCACGTCGTGTAAGCTGAAGCGTACTCGTAAGCCGGCTACACCGGAGTACGGTCATTGCTCTTGTGTTTCCCCGTCATCGTCGAGTTTGTGCCTGTGATCGAGAACAGTCACCCTGATGAACAGGTCCGAGGACTACCTACCTTCCCCTTGATGATGACAAGCTCGAGATATGGGGGCACCGTGGTTGTAGGTGGGTAACCAGTAAGGCAGACTGTTCTCTATGCATGCACAGTGTCCGACTTGCGTCCTGCGCTGATCGTTCTCACTTCGGACTTTCAGAGCTGGGAAGGTATGCAGTGTGGAGGCGTGAAGACCTGTAGTATAAAGGAAGAGCCAATGTATCTCAAGCGCCTATAAGAAGTCTCCCCTGAAAAGTGAGGCATCCACAGCCTCAAAGGGGCATCTTCATACCCCGCACCAATCAAAGCCCTAGTGGCGTTCTGCTTGCAGGCATACCACCGATCTAAGCGACCACGTGACGACCAAGACGTCACTGCCCAGGAAGCCTATCTCAACCTCAACACTTGACAGACGGACAAGGCTGTTGTGGAAAAGCATTACTACTTACCTTCTGATCTTATGATGTCTATTGCCAACCCTCTGATGGGCCTGAATCATCCGTGGAGCAACTCACTGGGTTGGCGCCCTGGTCACAATGACTGACAGAGGAAGCATCTTATGATAGGCTTCGAGGTGGAAGTGAAGTGGTTCAGGCTGCTGTGGTCACAAGGAACTTCACAAAGAAGACTTCCCATCCGGGAACTTCCATGGAAAGAAATCCAGCAGGTACACGTCATATTCGACGGGTGTAGGCTTACAGAATCCCCAAGATGCCACGCTTCGACACCATGTCTATCAAAGTTGCAGCACTTTTGAGCTTTTTGTTGAGAGGAACGGTCCAATGTTGAATATGCGAGAACGGATCTATAACGTTTCAACTGTACTATTCTTTGTCTCAGTATTTGCTTTCCTGATTTTCTCTCTATGAACTATGACGAAGTAAACGGTCTAGCAGATGAGTATCACAGCATGAGCATCGCACAACACCTAGCCCATATTCAGCTCTCATAATTGTCAGTGTTTGTAGCAAGGGATTTCGCATTCATGTTACATCAGAGCTAGCGATCGGAAAGTCGACTAGAAAAACCGAAGCGCTGGGCTCAGTCACTTGTTAAACTAGCGTTGTCCATATTGTTTGGCTTACCGTGTTGTTTTCTCGTCAACACGCCCTGACGGTGAATATGCGTGGAACCCCGTTACGCTCGTTCTTATTGACATCTTCATTACAACCGATCACAATAGCAATACATTGTATGCTCTTCCCTAGATAAAAATATATATAGTCCACCAGTGCAACCGAATGCAAAAAGCAACACACTTCATCTTCTCCGTCATCCCAACCTCACCAAGTAGTAGCGCATCACAATGGCTACGATCATTCGCGTGTCGTTGTTTGTGCGCTTCCTCCTCGTCATCTTCAGCAGTCATGCTGGCTGTACGCAGAATTTTGTCACTTCTCTTGGGCGCAATGCCAGCGAGTACGCTGTCGGGGCTCTCCCTAACGCCGCTTTCTTACATAAGAGTTGGGCTGGCCCAATATTAGTTCCAAATACCACCAATGATGAACTTTTCTTCTGGCTTTTCCAGGCAGAGACCGAGACTGAAAACCTCATAAGTGCGAGAGTCCACCGTCGTTGCGACCGACCTGCTGACAAAACCCTAGTCTGGTTGAATGGCGGACCTGGATGCTCGTCCCTTGATGGACTGACAAAAGAGAACGGTCCACTTCATTTTGCCGGGAACCAGTCCATACCGTCAGCAAACCCTTATTCCTGGAACAAATTAGCAAACGTGCTCTACGTCGATCAGCCTATTGGAACAGGATTCGCAAGTGGCAATGATCCGGCCACGACCAATGCCATAGCCACGCAAGACTTCATTGGTTGGCTAAAGGCATTCTATGACGTTTTCCCTGGTTTGTTGTCTCAGAATACCCATCTCATGGGCGAATCTTATGCGGGCATCTATGTAAGTCTACGGGCTCTCTTCGAGCGATGGAACTGAAGTATATGGCCGTGAAGATTACACAAGAATAGATTGGCGGATCTATCAAAAACCCCCAGCTAACAAGGTCCAGATACCCTACTTCGCCCAAGCTATTCTCGCCAATAGGAAATCTCTGCCTATCAACCTAAAATCCATCAGTATTGGTGATGGCACATGGGGAAACGCCGCAGCAATGTCCGATCTTGTCGTCACGAAATTTCTCGACCAACACCGCCACTTCCTCGGCATTCCCCAAGATATCCTGACCGCATTCGAGGACGCCGACAAGGCATGTGGATTTCGACCAGTCCTTGCAAACCTCACCTATCCACCGAAAGGGAAAGCAATTATTCCAGGCGACCCAGAGGGTGGAAATTTCCGCCTAAAGAAGCGACAGAGCGGAGGAAGCAATTGTTCTGTGGCCAATCCGAACACGCCGGCTTTGGTCAATGCGTCTGTCATGACATGCTATGAAGGCTGTTCCACCGGGTCCACAGCGATGGATTATCTCAGCCACAAAATTCCCTGGTAAGTTTTCATATCACCCACTCTCTTTTCCCCTTCTCACTACTCCATACTGCACCATCTAACCCCCACAAGCTTCAACCCCTACAACATCCACTATACCTGCGCCACCGCCCCCGACACCACCACCTTCGTCAACTACGTAAGTACCCCCAATACCCCCAATACCCCCATCTCGTCCCCCCTAAACCCCTCCTAGCTCAACCTCCCCGCCACCAAACACGCAATCCACGCCCCCCCGAAACCCTTCCGCCTCTGTAACAACACCGTCCTGTCCACCCTACTACAAGAATTCGTCACACCACCCGCCTACAGCATCATGCCCACGATTCTCGAGCAGGGACTCCCGGTGCATATTTATAGCGGGGATTGGGATTTCTTGCTTAATCATTGGGGTAGCGAGGTGGCGGTGCAGAACATGACTTGGTGGGTCCTTGCGGGGTTTCCATCTTTTGGGATGTGGGAAATTGATAAAGTCGATAGGGGCGGGAAACAAGGCTTCCAGCAGAAACCGGACAAGCCATTCATCGTCAACGGCACGAAGGCTGGGATTTGGGGCTGCGAGGTTCGTCTTCCCTTCTGCTTCCCCTTCAAACCCCCTCCTTATGTTTTCAACTCTTCCACACCTCACCCCCCTCCTCTACCTACCCCCCTTACTCAAAACACAGAATTTCTCTTTGCCTTTCGCTTGTTCCCGCACGCCATCCATCACTCCTCCCCGCTCCTCTTCTCCCCACTTCTCCCCTTTCCCCCGTCCCCATACAACACACAAACTCCACTAACCTCCCAACTCCCACCCGTTCTAGCGCGGTCTCTCTTACCACCACTTCTTCCGCGCCGGGCATGCCGTCCCGTACGATGCGCCCGCGGCGGCATTTGCATTTGTGCGCGATTGGGTATTAGGGCCCGGGGACGCGGGGATGGTGGGGGTTTAAGAAGGGAGCTGGGGTAACTGGTGACTGCAAGCAAGATAAGGTTGTAGCTTGGTGGACGCATCTGGCATATACTTCAGGGGGAACTGCGGAAGCGATTTAAATCTGCGACTACAAACAGATTGCTATAGTTTCGTAGCTTGGAAGCTGGGTATCTTAAAGGAGCGCTGAAAATTGCAAAAAGGCGAACAGACTCCGAGCATCGTCCTTCTGCTCCGTTGCGACGCTCATGAAACAGAAGCGATCAAGCAAACGCCCCTACAGTTACAAAAGGGCAAGTAACCTCAGTAATATTCCCCAAACTGCCTCCTCACCCAATACGGATGATATGTTGAGTAATCCCTCTCCCCACTCAGCCCCAATTCCCCACCCACATTCACATACCCCTCCTCATTCACCTTCCCCTTTCCTTTGACCATCCGCACACTCTCCTCATCCCCCTTCTGCCACGGCGTGCGGCAATACACGCACGTGACCTCGACCCCGCGAGCGCGAGTCCGCGCCCACTGCTCGAAACAGTCTTTGTGGATGTTGTTGCCACAGGCTGCGCGGCACCAGACGATTTCTTCGGCAGTGGGGGCGAATTCGGTGAAGCAGATCGGACAGTCGCCGGAGATGGGTTTGCGGTTTGAGGGGTTGAAAGGGGAGGAGAAGGAGGAAGGGGGAGTAGGTGCGTGGGAGAAGATTTCGCGGAGTTCCTGTGGTATGATTAGGCCAGGAGAGTGTGGGGGTTGGGGTTGAGGGTTGAGGGGTGAGGGGTGAGGGATAGGGATAAGGGGGGCTTACTGAGGAGATGAAGGCGAGTTGGTATTGGAGGTGCTCCGGGGCTTTGAGGACGTTGTGTAAGACCTTGCGCAAGGTAGTCAGTGCCATCGCGGTATGATCGAGAATATAGCGGTAGAGTTTACATAAACGATGTGCTTGCACTGGTTCCCCTTCTGGTTGTCTGGGCAGGTGCAGCTGGGCAGATGACTGATGTACACGTGGTAGATGTTGCCTGTGGTACCGGCCATTTCGATGGTTTCCTCGGGCACATCGTCGGTGCCACCATGGATGCGGTCGATCACGAACATTCTGCATAGGGAATATCGTAAGCTTCCGGGGACATGAGGGTTAGAGGGTAGGGCAACATACCTCTGTGACGTTGCTCGATGTAATTTCTCGAGGTAGGACTGTGGAGCGCGTTTCCGGAATACCCTCAACCTTTTCTCTTCGTTCTTGTCCTTGCCAGGTGATGGATTGGTCTTCTTCTTCAATGAAGAAGAATTTTCCAGACTTGCTTCAGAGGTCGGGTCTACTACTGGTAGCTTCTTTTTCTGCACCAAGGTTCTCTTGCGTTTCTTCAGGACTGGTGTCAGAAGATATGACTCGTCTGTTGAAAGAATCGATGGTTCTTCAAGCATGGCCTTGGGATCGTTGTTTAGCATGGCCGTGGTTGCAGTTTTGGACCTGGTTTGATGCGTTGAAGACATGACTGCGGCTCCAGTGGCGTGTAAAAGCTTACGATGTCTCTATCCACGGACCTGGTGCATGGCTTAGTGGGTATCGATCAGCTCGATGGTGCCGGTTCTCTGATATTGAATAAATGTTCTCGACTGTAGGTACCGTGAGGATGTTAGGCAGATTGCCGAGTCCATGCGATGTCTGCAGCAGCCCTACCAGGAGGAGTGACGTCAAAGCGCATCATTGAACGGAGCCATTCCGCAGTTTCGAGTCCTCTTGTACTCGTATCCTTTCCTTCATCCCTTGAACTACTTGGATGGTTCTTGGGCTATAGAAAACCCAGGCCTGGAGATGTGCAACCGAAATGCAGCTGGCATTTGACGTATAGACTTAAGTAGTCTATCTAACTTGCGGCTGTTGATCCTTGGGCATAGTTCTCGTTATGGAACCGCTTCGTGAACCTCATTCAGTTTCCATGAAAGGTTGGACAACTGATCAAATACTCCATTTTCACGATGGCTGATGGATGATCAGTCTTACGGTTGGTGGTAAAAAAGCCGTTGCCACAATGCCACATACTGATTAGGATAGTTTGTCTCGACCAGCACTGTCACAACGATTTCCGCTTCCTGCTCAGCAAGCCGATTCGTCTCTGAAAATCGATCATAAAGCTGCTCTAGATGCAGATTTCGAAAAAGTTGATGATCAATTCATATTTAGCCCTATTGTATGCTACCTTTAGTCATATGACTTGACTTTGGATGCTCATGACACTCTACAGTTGACATTACCACCCTCATTTGGCTCCGCCTATGTTGGGGAAACGTTTTCATGCACACTCTGTGCTAATAACGAGCTTCCAGCTGGCGCTGGACGCGTGGTAACCTCCATCAAAATAGGAGCAGAGATGCAAACGCCATCTCTAACTGTCCCTCTTAATCTTGAGCCCAGCGATGATGGGCTAGAGAAATCGCAGGTTGAGCCAGGAGAATCGTTACAGAAGACTGTACGCTTTGATCTCCGTGAAGAGGGCAGTCATGTCCTCGCCGTAAGTCTAAGCTACTCCGAGACTACGATATCAAAGGAGAACTCTGCATCCAGTGGCCGGGTACGGAGCTTCAGAAAGCTATATCAGTTCAGTTCCCAGCCATGTCTCAGTGTGCGCACAAAAGTGTCAGATATCCCGTCTGCTCCAGCCAGCAACGAAAAGCAACAGTACTCAACAGTTACGCGCTTTGCTCTGGAAGCTCAGCTGGAAAATCTGGCCGATGGGCCAGTTACCCTTGAAAAAGTTACTTTCAATCCAAAACCCCTATTCACATCCAAATCACTCAATTGGGACGTCATCGAACCAGATGGAGAGCATGTTGACTTTCCTGTTGTTATGCCTCGGGAAGTCATGCAGGTTGCTTTTCTGATCGAACAGCAACACGATCCCCCGGAGCTCCCACCAAGGGAAGCTGACAGGAGCGGCCGCACTATACTTGGGCAATTAGGAATTCGATGGCGGACGGCCATGGGCGACTCTGGGTACCTGAGTACCGGGTGGTTGATGGAGAAGAGACGTTAAGCTTGTGGAATGTTTTCTGGCAAAATTCGACACACTCGACAACGCGACGACGATGCATGGTGCAAACCAGGGCATCGGACTGTTGCTCCAATCTCGGGAAATTCGACATCATCGTCAACCCACCCACAAGCGACCGTAGGCGCACCAAGAATACCGTACCGAAACGGGTGGACACATACTCAAAGAGCCCGCTTGTAGCGATTCGCCAATGATGCCTTGTGCGATGAAAATAGCCAGATGCTCGAGATCGTCAAACGTCTTAACGCCACCATCCGCCAGGCACACCCCTTTTTGTTACCCCTGAAGAAAAGCTTATCCTCCTATGAGCGTCGTACGGGGACGGGTAGGAGAGTTTGGTATTCTTGGAGACGTGCAGATATTGATGTTTCTAAGCGGACAACTGAGCAATTTGCTGCTGCACGCTGTACATAATCGAGTTGTATTGTAGATAACGTCAAAATCAATGGGAGGACGTCAATTCGCGAAAGAGCAGGGGCTAATCCGTACATCCACCAGATCTACTCCCAGCAGATTGACTACTGCCTGATCCTTGTCCCACATTCACCCCGCTAAGACGACTGGTACTGTTGGTAGTTGATCATGTAAAGGTAAAGCTCAGATTCCCCATCAATGGACAAGATCCAGAAGCCAACAACGTGCCCGCGAATCAATTGGTGATTCCAAGAGCCGTGTGAAACTCGCTCACCCACCCAATCACCGCCCCACTGGCAATCTTTGTGCGGGGCCGAGGACTGTGGGGGTGGACAGCCCCTCCTCGCGCTTTACCTGGCCATCAGCCATCCACCACCGAGAGGAGAGACCGAAAGAGAGAGAGAGAGAGAGAGAGAGAGAGAGAGAGGCCATACAAGAAAGATCTACTAGTACAGTGCACTCATAGACAACGCACACTACCTACCCCGACGACTTTCCACCTCCCTACGCTTTACCGACCTCCTAACGGGGGACTGCGATTGATGATCGACCCTTAGCTGCGCATTTCCGCTTTTGCTGGGGAATTTCTCGCCAAAGCAAAGGCCGTTCCATACCTTAGATACCATTTGTCTCTGCTTTTGTCTGGAATTTGCATCTGTGCTCATCCGCATATGCGAGTTCTGCATGTGAGCCTCACATAACTGCCGCCTCTACCTGCACACTATAGGAGATTTCGATGTTGCTCGTGTCTTGCAATACATGACATCTGTGACATGAAGGCCTTGCTCAACCGCGCTCACACTATACTTGAGCCCCCACGTTCCTTACCCAACAGCTTAACGCACATTCAATGGCCCCTCTCTCATCCAACGATACTTCCTCTGCACCATTGGCAGATTGGTTCTTCATCACCGGTTTGCGCCACCGGTATGCTCTGGGGGCTTACATGCTAACCTCCTCGTAGGCGTCGATAGCGAACAACTAAGGTGGGGGAGAGATGAGCAATCTACCGTTGATGGTGGTGCCCAACCAGCCGAGCCAACAATTGAGGAAGACAAGTTAGCAGAGGCAGAGGATGGGTACTCGACACTGTCACCAGCAACACCTCGTAACACGAAGCGAAACTCCTATCAGCGCCTCTCCCGTCTGTCGGATGAAGCACGATTCTCAATTGCCTCTATATCCTCTACGCCAGAAAACAAGGGTACGGATAGTAACCGAAGCAGCGTGACGATCAAGGGCATACAGATCAATGGCAAGGGCACGCTGAACGATGTCGACTTTGAGAAAGCTCTGCGAAAGTTTGCCTCTGAAAGGGACTCTTTCCTATCAGACTTGACCTTAAGCGCTGGAGCTGTGGTGCCCAACCGACCCAAACCTCGGCCAAAGACCCAGAAGATCGCCAAGGAAGATGCTGCAGGGCTCAAATCAGGAGTGGGAAGCATTCGACGGCGGATATCGTTTAGGGACATGAAGAGACAGTCGTCTGTTGCTAGGCAGCGTGAGTGGCTTGGGTTTTGTCTTATCAGCCTTGGTTTATTGTTCCCCAACTGCAGCTGGATGAGAGAGGTTTACTAACAATATCAATGCTTGTAGCATCGGTGCGTACCTCGAAACGACTGAGCAATTACAACTCCGTCATCCCTAACCCTCAGCCACTGAATGCCGAAGCAAATACCCATCCTCTGAAACGGAAATTCGAGCCTGTCCTCTTGGATCGGTATCCACCCAAAAGCATGGTCGAGGAAACAAGGCGAAGAGGTGCATTCCCTGACTACGTCCCTATGTTTGCATTCCCGAACGACGTCAATATTGTTTCAGCAGACGAGAGGCCAAGGTCTACATGGCATGGATTTGCTATGACAGGTGGCGATAACGCGCGGCTCTATGGAATCTGCATTATTGTGTGGATTCCTCTAAATCAGCGAGCCTCTGAGGAGCTTGAACTAAAATGCGAAGAGTGGAGGCGGGACAATATGACGGATGAAGAGCGAGAGCTAGCCAGTAGCCTAGGAGAGCGGCTGGCCGTCGAGCGGGTGAAGCTTTCCCGACTGCTCGCCAAGCTTCCTTCTGTTTCTTCGGGTTCCGAAGAAAGGGAGAACCTTGAGGATGATATCAGTGCGGTCGAGGAGAAAATTGGTCTTATGGCTGATCTTTTACGTCCTGTAAGGCACGGTGCCGCGGCGAAGATTGACGGTCTGACAAATGGAGAGACTGGCCTCTGGGTCCCAAGATCATATGGCATTCTTGGCCGCGATCCGTCTCTCACAAGCTTCTGGAAGGAATGGTTGAAGGCCATTGTAGTTCCTATGGCTGATGGTGGTATCGTCCGCGTACCACCAAGCTCACCGAGAGTTGGAATGTGGCAACCGCTCGAAAGATATGTCGTGAATCTGTGCGCTGAGGCTTTGAGTCCAATATCGTCAAAAACTCAAGTGGAAATAGCTGTCCGAGAGTTACGGCTGTTTGCAAGGAAGGAAGCTGTCAATGAGCTTCCAGGGTCACGTAATGTATAGATATCCGAAGCTTAGTATGATGGCCTTTGCTAACGATGACGTAGACCGATCTTTATGCATTGTTTCGAACATTATCGATCCCTAATATTGTAGTCTTAATAGAAGTAAGGTCCGTTCGTACTCACTGCATGCTCCGCTGACAGTAATACAGTTCGCTTTGGCCGAATCTCGTATCATCCTCCTATCTTCTCACACCTCGATGCTTCATATTGCAAGCAAAGCTCTGGTTGAGCTCTTATACCCCTTGACCTGGTCCGGTATCTTTATCCCGATACTCCCAGCAAGGCTCATCCAAGCCATTGAAGCACCTTGCCCATATATTGTTGGCATCGAGCGTCGATACGAGAAGGTTGAGCTCCCAGAGGACGATTTTGTACTTGTTGATTTAGACCAAGATGAGATAGAATCTACAACTCGACCTACGCCGCTGCCGAAACAGCAACGGCGAAAATTAATTTCATTGCTACAAATGGCTGCACCACATCACAACCGATATGGTGTCCCTCTAGGTCCTCCCGACTATGCCGTAGAATTATTTCCGTTCGATGCATTCTCATCCGAAAACCCTTCAGTCTTTACTGGAAATCCTCTTACGACTTCCTTGGCCAAATACGTCAGCTTGAATTCCACCTCCTTTGGAGAAACTGGGGCATCTTTACCTCCAAGGCCTCCGTTGTTCAATGCTTTTATGCCGCCGAAGAATGAAAACCAACGACTTAATGATCGACCATCTACGAGCTCCACCGCAAAGGGGAGCTCGCCTCCGTCTCCCAAACTCTCTCCGACATCCAGCTCCTTCCCGCCATTGCCGATGACGGCGATCTCGCGCAACGATTCTGGTTATGCCATCCAAGCAACTTTACGAGAGAAGCGTTCTGGACACTTCGACAGCTCATCAAAGCGGAGCTCGACTTACGGCTTCGATCGAATTCCTACACTTAGACGTCCCAGTATACCTTTCAGCGGTCATTCTTCGAACCACTCCTCGAGCTTATCTATGACAACGATGTCCACCGACAGCCACACCATGTCGAACTATGCACCTTCTACTTATGCGCAATCCACACTAGCAGCTTCCACAATAATGCCAAACATGCTCTTGCAGCCAGTACGGAACACCGATACAGTTAGTTGGGTAGAAGGTCATTGCCTCCAATGGAGGCTCCATGACGATCGATCAGTATGCTCAGTGTGTGAAGACAAGGCCGACGATGGCATCTACCAGTGTGGAGGATGCGGGATTAACGCTCACGGGAGATGTGCAATGCAAATATGTCTCGTCTGCCCAGCGGCTTTCCATCCGGAGCAAGTCCGTGCCGCTTTCGCTCGTTGTTTTGCCAGTCTGTTCTACACCTACCGCAAATACCTTGTGGCTCCCAATAGCGATCAAAGGAAATCGGGGATGCTCTATCGCTTCAACATGGATGGGTTTCTACGAAGTCTGCCTCACGAGAATGCTGACTACATGAATGTATTACAACAAACTCAAGGTAAGAGCTTCCATCACGACCCTGCCTGCGGCTATTGACAATTTCCAGGCTTCAACGAATTCATCCATGAGCGCGAATCAAAGCCCCCGACTGACCCTTCGATCATGCTCTTTGATCAAATGATTCTCTCGAAGAGGAACCGAGGCCGAACATCTCTGTTTAGCAAATCGAAAACCGACTTCCTCTCAAATACATCAGACCACCTTTGGCGATCAGCGGCCGCTACACCGCCACAGGGCAGGTTTCCAGGGGACTATAGGTCGATTATCACTAGAAGTACGTTCCCTTCAAATCATATTTGAACGACTCATGGTGGCTAACATACTGCAGCCCCTGCGAAGCTTGACCCAACCCTGATGAAAGAGCCTCGAGTTATCCAGGGCGTACCTCGAGTCAATACCTCCAAGGCAAGGAGGAAACCAATCCCAAGCATGCTGGGGCCTAATGGGAGGTTGAACGGGCTGAACGGGCTAGCCCAATCGCCACCTGACTAGGGAATAACACCGACCACTTTGCGCGTGGTAGTACACGATACGGAAAAGGAGCAACTCCGGGATCGAGAGCAGGACTCCATATTTCATTTTAAAGCCCGTTTTGATGTCGTGGTTTGGACACTAATGACCCTGGAATTGGATTTGATCAGGGCCAGTATGATAGTGGCAGGAGGAAACATGCATGGCAGTAGGAAGCATAGGTATTGAGCATGGAGAGAATGTATTTTACGAAGCATGATGAGATTTGGAAGCACGACGGAGCGACAGCGAATACAAAATCATATAAAGTCGGCGTAAGTGGCCGTTGAAAGACAATTGGACTTTGCATTTTCGACCATAGCCAGAAGCATCCAATTAGGCTGACATCTAAACAAATAACCCTAAATTCAATTTAGGTCCGACGGGTCATCCTATAACCTTCAAAAACCACTCCACACTCTCCCCCCTCCACTTGTACTTCCTCACAAACGCCCGCGTATCCTGGACAACCCTCCCCCTCTCCTTCTCTCCCACCCCGTCCACTCTCCCAAGCAGAAACGCCAGAAACGCCCACCCAGACACATCCCTCGGATGCGCCAAACACCACTTCTTCACCACCTCCACACTCCCCCTCGCCATCTCCGTTCTTGAACCATCCTCCCGCTCGGAAAGAGTAGCAAAGAGCTGCCGCGCGTAGTTCCAGGCGTAGTAGTTTCGCGGATGACGCTCGCCGGCTCTCATGATAATGGATAGTTCCTCACGCCAGAATCCTACCAGCGGGATTTGGGGCTGAGACTGGGCGTTGGACGAGTGAAAGGGGGAAGTGTTGGAGGTGGGGAAGGTCTTTAGGACCCACAAACGATGGGACCATAGGGTGCTGCTCTTCGCATGTCGGATTAACGGGCTCGTGACTAGGCTTGCTGTGAAACACAACTCGCGTCGTACAGCATCCCGTATCTCGTCTTCTCCAATATCATCATCATCATCATCATCATCATCGGATCCTCTCAGCAACAGCCCCCGCAAATACCTCTTCCGGAAATTCGCCGCCGTAGCATGATTCGGTTCCCAAAACAAAATCACCAGCGCCGCCTTCAGCGCCGCATCGTGACTATCTTCTGAAGGCGCAGCTAGATGTGCGATGAAGATGTGTCGCGCGGTCACGAAGAGGGAGATTAGCAGCGGTTTTGGGAGCGCGAGTGCGTTGGGCGCGAGGTGGATGTGGGGTGGGTAGGAGGAGGGGAGGATGTCGAGGTCGAGGATTGTCGGAATTAGTGGGGAGAGGGCGGTGGTGAGGTGGGTGTAATGTTCCGAAGGGTGTTGGGAAGATGGTGGCATGGTAGGGGAGGGGGGAGGGGGGAGGGTGATGAAGCGAGCGGGAGGCTAGCGAAAGCTCTACTTTTGGCGGGAGATTTTGAGAACGGACATCCTCAGCTTCGTTCTGGTAGACGACAGAAGGATACCTGAACGCGCTCGTCATGCCGTCGCTCCTACTTGTGATCTTCGTCCTGCAGCTCCTCATCCATTTCGTCAATACCGTCGGCGCTAGCACAATTGAAAATTTGGTAATCCCATCTCCTGCCCTTCCCATCTCCATCCCCCCCCTCCACCCCATCTCTCCCTACTCTCCCATGTCACACCCGCGGTCCTGACACTCTTTACCCAAACCAACGCTGACCCCACCCAGCTCTGGCACCTCTACTCCTTCCTACCAACCCCGACCTCCCGCCAGCTCCAAGACCAGCAAACTCTCCGCACCGAGGTGCTGCGTCTGAAACGCGAGCTCAACGCCACGAGCTCGCAGGATGATTTTGCGAAATGGGCGAAGCTGAGGCGGCAGCATGATAAGGCTGTTGCGGCCTATGAGGAGAAGAGTATGCCTTCCCCAAACTACCTCCGTCTCCTCCCCTAACCTAACCTAACCTAAACTGATCCCCCACACAGCCACGACCCTAACAGCCCACCGCACCCTCTTCACCCGCACCGTCTCCACCCTCCGCTTCCTCGGTCTCAACGGCGTGCGCTTCCTGCTGCAATTCTGGTTCGCCAAGACCCCCCTGTTCTGGATCCCGCGCGGTTGGGCGCCATGGTATGTCGAGTTTTTACTTAGTTTCCCGAGGGCGCCGCGGGGGAGCGTGAGCGTGCAGGTGTGGTGGGCGGCTTGTGCGGGGGTGATTTTGTTGGGCGGGGAGGGGGTGAAAGGGGTTTGGGGACTGGTGGGTGGGGGAAGAGAGAAGGAGAGGATGGGGATGGGGATGGAGGGGAGAAAGGGGGAGAAGGGAGAGAAAGGGGAGAAGGAGTTGTAGGGGTGTTGGAGGGAACAGGGCAGGAGCCTTGCGAGGGCGAGCTATGAGTAGACTTTACCACGAGGTTCTTGCTGGAATATCTGTTATGCGCTTTGGTCAGTCTTGGAATTTATTGGGAAACGTAGAGGAATCAACAAATTCGAGAGTACCGTGTGGCTACTGATGTTGCGTGCTGTTGGGTTTAGAACTCTCACCAACGTCCTAAAAGTACTCTGTTCGTAAACATCAAAACGCCCATCTACAGTAGGATCTAAATAGCCTTTACGTGCCCGGCGCACCCACACCCGCATCCGCGCCCCCCATGACCCCCTCAACATACCTCCTGGCCTCCTCCTCCACCCTCCCCACCTGAACCCTCCCACTCTCCAACGCCCCCCTCAGCCCCTCCACCACCTCCCTCTCCCCCATAACCTCCTGCATCACCACCCCCTCCCTCTTCCAATACCCCTCCCCCCTACGCCGCAACCCCTCATCCCGCACCATCGCATTCCTCACTATGCCCGTCGCGCTTAACCGCCCCCGAACGTTGTCAAGCACCTTCATTGACGACTCCATCCGCTCTGCTGCGGAGGGAGGAATGACGAAAATGCGGTTCGTGCTCGAGGCCCAGACGAGGGCCGCGAGCAGAGCGGAAGAGACGGCGATGCCAACCCCGCGGAAGGTGCGCATACGCCAGTAGAAGTGGGTGAGGTGGTCCGGGCGGGTGAGGCGCGCATTGGCTTTCCATTCATAGGTGAGGAAGAGATAGCATTCTGCCATTGCCAGCCCGGCGCCGAGGATTGACGCTATCGTTCTCCATCGACTGCCAAATTTCCCACTGATGGCGGAGGAGGTTGCCAGGCCGAGAGCGAGGAGGTGGAGGAGGTGGGGGAGAAGAACGGAGGGGAGGGCATAGTAGAAGTAGGAAAGGGGGTCGTCGGATTTGCAGAAGGGGCAGTATGTTAGGACGTCAGGGCCATAGGCGAGGTACAATCCTCTAGAGTCTAGAGAAGCGAGACGCGGCTTTAGTTGCGCGTCTGCGTCTGTGAGTGACATATTGGGGCGTAGAAGACTGAGGCGGGTGAAGAGGACATCATTGGAGGTTTGGAGGCGAGAGGAGGTAAGGGTGAAGATGTTTTCCGGGGAGAAGACGGGGAGGGTGGAGAGGAGGGCGAGGAGGGAGGTCAGGAAGAGGAGGTTGAGGGCCGGGTAGATTTGCGGGGAAGTAGGAATCCTGGGAACGGGAGAGGTGACGGTGACGGTGGCGGTACGTTGGGTGCGGTAGTAGGTTATTAGGCGGGGGAGGAAGAGGGGCCCAAGGGTGAAGAGGAGGGTTTTGAGACTGTAGAGAGAGGTTAGAAGTGCCGGGTTTTGATCATGAAAGGGCAAACTCACGTTGAGATGCTGACCATTGTAGCAATAGGGTTGGGTTATCGAGGGAGCATTGTGGAGATTGGTGAGATTTTTCTCTAAAGCGCATAACATTGAAGACACGTTCTTGTCGGCTGTATATTATTGTAGCTTGTCCAGAACTTTTTTGCCTCAGTTCTGAGACGTGCCAGCGTCGCTAAGCCCCTTCGGCACCCGTACGCTGCGTAGTCAGCCAAGGTTAACCCGAAGGGGCTTAGCGACGCTCGCACGTCTGAGAACTGAGGCAAGAACTTTTCTGAAAATTTACCCTTCACTTGATATTCCTTTCATCCAACGAAATATTGAACATTCTACTTGATTCTCTGTTTCCGTTTCTTATATTCTAACTTCACCTGAGAAGGTCGCCCAGAAAAACCAATCGGAAGAATGAGCAGACAAAGCAAACGTCCGATAATGATAATCTCCCAGTACCGGACACTTAATAGACTGCGTTTCCACATTACCTGCGTCTCCTCGATGCCAGCTGGGGCCCGGAAGTCTCTCGAACACAATGCAGAACTAACAGCGGCATATTGGGTATTTGATACAGTTCATAACGACAACCCATAGTCGAGAGAAAGGCCTTGAACCCAAGAGGGATTAAAGTGAATCCTGCAGTGGACGACTATTCGCATTCACTTGCTACGACTTTCATTCTGTTGAAAAGTAGTAATGGATAAGTAAAGTCATTGAAAGCTAAAAGTCGAACCGTGTTCCGCAACCTATAAGGTCTCTCCATAGGGTGATGTGATACTTTCAATTGTTGGTATCTTTTTGAGCCTGTCTTTCTGCACACTTACAGTTCAATTGGCACTTTCGAAGCTTTAGCGATCTCCTCTCCAATGATTGCTCAGAGTCAAAAAGAATGCCTAGAGAGAGCTCGCTACCTCTGCCAAGAGGTCGTCTCACGTCGTGTTGCAGCTTCTCAGCGAGAGCCATGAAGGATCCTGCGTCAATAAGATGAGAAACATCTCCTCATATGCATTTAGTGGGTTTGAGCAGGGGTTTGGCCAAAGCGTTCTTATAAAGTATGTGTAAGAGGTCATGAATCTGGTGTCGTCGTTGAACAGGGACCAATGGTACTAGAACTGCTTGTTCTCACCAGTACAGACGGGCGGTGTGGTTCTGAAACCAGCAAGTTGTTTACACGTTTCTCCCTCCTGGTAGTACTGTTGATTTCGTTTTTCATGCTAATAGGCTCTTTGCTATATATTATAGAGTCATACGGAAAGATGCGTCTAACTATATAAATCGGAGCCTAAAATTGTATTATGCAGGTGGCTCCTCATGTGGAACCTCTACATACTTTTTCTCTCCAAGGCATCTCGATCTGTGAAACAAATGCCCTCTGTTCCTCTTTACGTACGTCGTGAAGCAAAGACTAGCCGCTATGACAGCACCAGCACTCATCAGCACCGGATATTTGAACTGCTCAGGCCGTGCAAAGACGATTGTAGCGGCAAACGACAGCAGCTCAAAAAGGTTCTGAAGAGCCATCTCGGTTGCCGAGTATCGGCCTCGGCTGGAAGGTGGAATCGTCTCTTGAATGAGATACTGAACACATAGATCGAATCCCCATAGACCTATACGGCTCGTCAAAACCCCAGCAACAAGCCCTATCCCAGCGATTCTAGAGTTTGAGCCGTAAAGTTGGAAAACGGCTACAGCCGCCAAGATGCACCCAAGCTGCCAGTTAATGAACCATAGCCCGGATCTTACCGCTCCAATTTTTCGCATCAAGATCGGTGCAGCCCAGGTGGCGGACAATTCTATGGCAACGCCGATCATTCTGACCAGACTGATCTGGAATGCTGTGAAGCCTACCGATAGGAGGTATGTGACCATTTGGGCGCCGAAGGACAAGACGGTGAGATAGAGGATGCTGAGGGCTAGGGATGCTAGGAAGACCGGACTCGTGACGTAATCTCGCCATGGGGAGATCATGTTCCGAAGCTTGGAGGAGATGCCATCACGCTGCACTTCCGCTCCGGGCTCTGGAACACTGACTGCCATCCGGAAAGGCACCGCTTGATCTTCGTTCAGTGACATCTCGGTAATGTCCTGGGGACTTATGGATCGAGCCAGATTGGGTACCGCATCGTACACCTACGTGCCTTAGCCCAGTGAAACGTTCGGACATTGTCTGACAAACCTGCGCAATAGCAAAATATTCCAAGAGTACTGAAAGCATATTCACTCCCAACACAGTCCACTCAGCGATGGGGGTCGAAAAGCCGTCAACAGCAGAGATGAACACTGGAGCTAGCAGCTTGGAAAAGAGATCTATTCTCCGCATGGCTGAGTTCAAATCTACGTATTGGCTATCAGCTGGGTATAATACTTTTCGAGAATACAACCCACCCTGTCTACGGACATCATCATGTTGAGTAATTACAACAACCTAAGTCAATATATCTGTGTCAGCCTCTCTACCGACTCCTTCCAAAAGATTCCGTCATTAGGTGAAGAATAGACTAAAACGCTTACCCAGTCTCTTTCAACGGCAACAGTATTAGCAATGGAGGCAAGCTTTTCCGGGCAAGCCAATACAACAAGCGTCGAGAACAAAATGAGCCTTGTCCCGTCAGCAGTCCCGAATCTTGCAAATACGAGGAAGACAAGACACGACAACGCTACGGGAATTCTCTGCCAGACTGAAATTGGTTAGTTCCAAAAATATGATGAGGAAGTGTCAACGTCTTCTTCCGTTGCAGAAAACTCACTAATCGATTGCCGAATTGCCTTCAGTCTGTGAGACTTATCCATCTGCCCGCCTACCCAAGAGGACAAGACAGCAGCGAAAAGAGCTCTAACGAGGGCATAGAATGAAGCATAGAAAAGAGTGCCCGGGAAAATCTCAGCTAGGAATAAGACTGCACCAAATTCGAACATTCGCGAGTTCCACGTCGATAGAGCATGGGAGATATACAGTCTTCGTACAATTCTGTTAAATGGGTAGCTTGGATCATCTGTATCGGTTGGCCCATTTTGGTTCTCAAGCTCTGGAATGGTAGACTCATCCATCTTCGGAGTATAGGTCACTCGTCGGGAGACCAATTGGTTTGGCGGTATAAGAACTTCCCCAATAAAGCGCTCTAGGTTCTGCTATTCGTCAATTCTTGCTTTGTAAAGTCCGGTGGCTGGTAGTAAGGAAGCAAATGATATGGAGTAGTGAATTGTGTGATTCATATCATCAAAGACCGCACGAGGATGCATATAGTAACTTCAACAGTATCGATAGACTTCTATTAGGAAAGCTATTGCTTACAGCTCGGCTACTTCATGACGTCTTCGTTTTTGTAGTAGTCTGCATATACATCTCAAATCCGTAGTACTTTTTTGCGGAAAAGCGACTTCCTCGCTGATACTGAAGTCCTGTTGTGGGGAGAGAGTGATGGAAAATGATCGAGAAAATCCCTTCTGGTAGGGCTGAGGCGATTGGTAAATTCAGGACGACCGAGCGAGGGGACCATCAAACGTCTATCAAACTTGATCTTACAATAGTCATTTCTTCGGGTGAAAGATATGCTGTTGTCAAATGCTTTCTCGTCCCAACACCTATCGAGCCTTTGTATGTTGTTTCGAAAGCGTATCTACTTTGAGGAATGCTCCTTCCCTGGATCTGGTATCGTCACCATGAACTCTGTCAGAGCCTTTCTTAGTATCAAGGGTTGAAGTCTTCGAATACCAGTCTCGTCAGCTGCCTGCTGTGCCAACGGTTGATGGCGTTCAGGGTCTCTTACTTTCTGCATTCTCCATCACCTTGAAGTCATACTCGAGGGATTAAGCTTACAATTGCTCAATTGTTCGATTTCTCTACATATTTCCGGATAACTCTATCGTCGTCAATGTCAAAAGTCACCAAGAGAAAGGCTCCTGTCGATCTTGACTTTACACTACGGCGGGTTTTTGGCAAGACCAGTTTCAGGTACTGCCTCTGTGACCGACTATTTGCACAGGACACTGATGGACCACAGACCTCATCAGCGAGAGATTATCACTGCGGCACTTGATGGCCATGATGTCTTTGTTCAAGCTGGTACAGATCAAATTTCTTAAATCAGTATTCTGTCATACTCAAACAGTCGCTAAGCCTCTGCAGCCACCTCTTTCGGAAAAAGCCTTTGCTACCAGCTCCCGGCTGTTATCGACCATGGCATCACAATAGTCATCTCTCCTCTGCTTGCTCTCATGAACAATCAAGTTGCTGCTCTTCGTGCTGCCAACATCCCCGTAGCAACGCTTAACTCGAACACGCTCTTGGCAGACCGGAATGAGATCTTAGATGATCTCCGTTGCGGTATATAGCCCCAAAAATCCTACTTCATGAACCACCCCTAACCCTCCCAATCAAGGTCACCCCCTTACCCGCCTTCTTTACATAACCCCCGAATTCACCCTAACAGACTCCTTCCGCCGGCACCTCCAAACAATCTATACGCAAGGCGAGCTCTCCCGCATCGCCATCGACGAAGCCCATTGCATCTCCGAATGGGGCCACGACTTCCGCCCCGCCTACTCTCATCTCTCACACTTCCGCTCCGCTTATCCATTTGTCCCAATCATCTGTCTCACCGCAACCGCCACGCCTTCGATCCGTGAGGATATAATTTCCACCCTAGGCCTCAATCCCAGCAGCTTGAAAACATTCACTGCAAGCACATCCCGACCCAACCTCCACTACGAGATGCGTTTCTCTTCTGATGAGCACGACACTCGTTTCTCCACCTTCCTCTCCTGGCTCAAAGCCATCCACGCCCGCCGCTCTTCCGACCCCGCCCGCGCCGCAGAGCTCCAAGCGACCCAAACCCGCCCGGATGCCGTCTCAGGCATCATCTACGTTCCCTTCCGCACCGACTGTGATGCCCTTGCCTCGCGTCTCCGCAGTAAAAGCATCGGCGCCGCCCCCTATCACGCTGGACTCTCTACCTCAGAGCGTGTGGCATGCCAGCAGAAATGGGTCGCCAATGCCCCAGGGTACGATATCATTGTAGCAACAACAGCGTTCGGCATGGGCATCGACAAGCAAGATGTTCGCTTCGTCGTGCACTGGAACGTCCCCAAGAGCTTCGAAGGCTTCTACCAAGAAGCCGGCCGCGCCGGCCGTGACGGCAAAGCCGCAGCTTGCATCCTCTACTATTCGCGCGAAGACCGCGATCGCGCCGCCTACCGCATTGGACGGGATCACCGAGGACAAAATGAGGGCAAGGAAGCGCAGACCAAGGGCCGCGCAGAGAGTTTCCAGCGGCTGATGAGGTACTGTGAAGAAACGGAGAGGTGCCGGCATGTGATTGTTGGGGAATTTTTCGGGGAAGGGGGGAAGCCGAGATGTGATTTTGCTTGTGATGTGTGCAAGGATAAGGGGGGGGTGAGGAGGGGGAAGAGGGAGGGGTTGGCGAGTGAGGAGTGGGTTAGTACGCAGAGGGCGAGGGAGGATTTTTATGGGGAGGGGTATGATTGACTTGACGTGGGTTTGGTGGGTTTCAGGGAAGAGTACCCATTTTGGGATTAGGAAGGAGTGGAGATGGAGCATTTTTATGAGGCATTTTGGGTGATAAGTAGTAGGTTGCATTGCTTAGGCGCCTGTGAACTTCAGAATAGTTAAATACATGTTGAGTAAAGCCCGCCTTTACAATCGGCAAGATTCCTATCATCCTATTCTTTTCCATGCTCTGACCGACCTGGGCATAATCTTCTCCAATGACCGTTGAAGGCCAATTTGCCAAAGCTGGCTAGAACACTTGATCGTAATGGTAAAGATGCAGGGGTTACAGAGATCGGATACACTTGAACTTACGTTTTTGGGATGGCGAAGACGAGGCTTTAAGACAATCGAAGCACCAGCTTCAGTCCTCTTCTTGGCAGCGTCGTGCTCACATTCCTGGAGGCGGAGGAACCTAGATAATTCAGTTTAGAGGTGGAGCCTATAAAGATTGAAAGAACCCACTTACCGAGTTGTAACCGCCGTTGGCGGCAGGAGGAGATCCACTAGGTGGTGGAGGAGGTGGCGGCTCCTCGCCTGGCGGAGCGCCTGGAGCCGCTTGCTGCTGCTGCGCGGCTTGTTGTTGGTAGTATTGGTAGTAAGCGACGTAATTTTGATACCCACCGTATGCCGCATACGGATCTTGACCGCCATAATATTGAGCGTACTGGGCATTGTAGTCTGCTGTTGGGCTTCCAGCTCCCGGAGCGCCAGGAGTCCCTGGAGGAGCTTGAACAGCTGTAGCGATTGTCGCTGGGGATTGTTGGCCGCCATATCCGCCATATCCACCTTGACTGCCATAGCCTTGACGATCACCTTGCTGGTAGCCGCCTCCGTATCCTCGCTGCTGAGGAGGGTTTGCTTTGAATTGTTCGTATTGATCTCTTACGTTTCCCAGCAAATCCTCACAAAGCTCTTTTGCGCGCTGAACTTCGTTGGGGTCGGGGCCGCTTATAAGGTCTAGTTAGGCGAAGATATCAAGGGGGTGAGCGACAGGAAACTCACGCTACATGGAGATACATTGGCTCATCGCTTTCTCTGCCGCTGCTATGCTCCATGAATCCTGAGTTACGGCCCTTGATCTGGACACGGCATCGAGTTTCCTGTTGGATATGCTTAACGTAAGCGCCTCCATGACCCACAACCTGTGCTCGCAAATTGAATCCGGGAAGGGGCTCAAGGTCGATGGGGATACGCTCTTCCGGCCATTTGCGCTGGTGAATAGTTAGCCTTTAGGTAAAGCGAGGCAAGCAAGGAAACCCTACACGTCCAAATTCATCTCGTTCTACTTGATCTGGTTCCCTACGTCTGAAGCGTCTCTCATCCACCAGATTTGGTAGCTCTTGCTTCATAAGTTCTTCGACTTGCTGGACCGCTTTTTCGAGACCATCCTTCGAGGTACTGGTGATGTGAAGGTATAATGGAGGGTTCTGAACATTCATTAGCGCTACAAATACCAAAAGGAGATCCGAATAAGCGGTAATCGCAAAGAAGCACTTACGGCTGCGGTAGCCATGCTCTTGTCGGGGTAGTAGTTTCCCCGCGTTGTGACATCTTTACACTGATGAGCATCGTTCTCTACAAATCTATCAATGTCAGGTAGTGCGTACCGGCGCCAGTCTCTTCTTTGATCTAGATTTCACGCAGCGGAGGTCAGCAGATGCCAATGAGGGATAGCATGGTGCTATATCAGCCCGAGTAAGCTTCAGATATTCTCCCACACAAGTTAAACATAGAAAAAAGAACCGCATAAGATATGACAGTTCTCTAGAGATAGGTGCCTGGGTATATCAGCGGGTATGACAAGAGTACTTACCATCTTTTGTGTTGAGCCTTTAGTCAGTGTGTAACGATTACGGAGATCGTTGACCTCGATGTCTTTAATGTAGTCACCATCCGCGATGTACATGTCGCCATTGATATTGCTCGTGCTAGAGCCAGAAATACCAGGGGATGCTGATTTGCCAACCGGGCTTGTAACCTACATCAATTAAAACAATTGCACTCAGTTGAAGGAAGGATGCATGCAATCTTAGCAGGCATCATAGTCCGAAATTACTTACAGTACGTATCGGGGGTACATCAACATGTTGAATGCCTTTTTTGGCTTGGATTTGGGCATTTATTCGAGCTGCCGCAGCCGCTGAAGGACTATTAGTGACTACTCGGAGCCGAGGAGAGAACCTACAGCTTACCTGCAGCAGCAGCTGGATCACTCGGTATAGACTTCTTTTCCTCCGCACCAGGGCTGAAAGGTTGTTTCTCAGGTCTAGGACTACGACTCCGCCTTGTTTCTGAATGCCGGCTGGAGGGAGACCGCGAACGTCGGTCAAAGCGTGAGGAACGCTTGCTTTCGGGTTCGGTCTGGTCGAACCTAGAGCGCTTCGAAATTCTTCTCTCGTCTTCTGCCATGATGTGGTACTTTTCAGTTTGGTGTAATTACAGGGACTGGCGTCACTTGTTTATATGGAATATGGATGGACTTTTGTGTCGTTAACTCGGTTGAAGTAATGTTCGGGGAGTTTTAGATTCCGCAACCCGTCGGCAAGTACCGCTTGACAACTTTGTGAATTTCAACTCTGTGATCGTGAGGTTCCGCATACTTCACCATCTTAGCATCTAATACCTTGGACGATCATGGACGAGCTATTTGACGTGTTCAATGACCAGCCGTCCGGTGCAAAGCCTCCAGATGGGCCGAGTAAGCACAAACCGAAGAAAGACAGGAGCAAAAAAAGACAGGCAAATGGAGAAGCTAAAGATACGGCTGGTGTTACGAATGGGGATGGGGACGTTGCAATGGCGGATGCCACCAATCAGCAGGCCTCAAGTCCAGCGCCAGAGGATATAGATGGTGAACATCAGCCGGAGGCAAAGCGACAACGGCGGGAGGTAGAAGCGGAGCCGGTGGTCGCAGACTCATTTGAGACAAAGCAATCGCGGGAGGTTGCTGCATCTGCTGGGCTGCAGGCGTCACAAGAGGGCACTACAGTGGTCTTGTCACATCAAGTCAGGCACCAGGTTGCACTGCCTCCAGACTATAACTACATTCCACTATCAGAACACAAAGCGCCAGAAACTCCCGCAAGGACTTGGCCTTTCACGTTGGATCCATTTCAGAAAGTTTCAATTTCTTCTATCGAGAGAGGAGAGAGCGTACTGGTGTCCGCGCACACAAGTGCTGGCAAGACTGTGGTTGCTGAATACGCAATCGCGCAGAGCTTGAAAAACAATCAGAGAGTCATATATACAAGCCCCATCAAAGCTTTGAGCAACCAGAAGTACAGGGAGTTCGCGGCAGAATTTGGGGATGTTGGTTTGATGACCGGGGACGTAACGATAAATCCGACGGCAACATGCCTCGTCATGACTACGGAGATTCTTCGATCAATGCTATACAGAGGCTCAGAAATCATGCGGGAGGTGGCTTGGGTGGTATTCGACGAGATACATTACATGCGAGACAAGGCGCGTGGTGTTGTCTGGGAGGAGACCATCATCTTGCTACCGGATAAAGTTCGCTACGTTTTCCTCTCCGCCACAATTCCGAACGCAATGCAATTTGCAGAATGGATAACAAAAACCCATGGCCAGCCCTGCCACGTCGTGTACACGGATTTCCGTCCGACGCCATTACAGCATTATTTCTTTCCCCAAGGTGCCGACGGCATACATCTGGTGGTTGACGAAAAAGGAGTCTTCCGTGAAGAGAATTTCAACAAAGCTATGACGACTATAGCTGACAAGCACGGTGATGATCCAGCTGATGCGATGGCAAAGCGCAAGGGCAGAGGCAAAGACAAAAAAACGAACAAGGGTGGCACAAAGGGACCTTCCGACATATACAAGATTATTAAAATGATCATGGTAAAGAATTACAATCCGGTCATTGCCTTTAGCTTCAGTAAGAACATGTGCGAGTCATACGCTCTTCAGATGAGCAACCTAAGCTTCAACGAAGAATCTGAGAAGGCGATGGTGGACAAGGTCTTCAATAACGCATTGGAAATGTTGTCTGAAGATGATAAGCAGTTGCCGCAAATTCAGAATATCCTGCCACTGTTGAAACGAGGTATTGGAATTCATCATTCCGGGTTACTCCCAATTTTGAAGGAGACGATCGAGATTCTGTTCCAAGAGGGGCTCATCAAGGTTCTATTTGCGACAGAAACTTTCTCCATCGGACTCAACATGCCTGCAAAGACCGTGGTTTTCACTAGTGTTCGAAAATTTGATGGGGTTTCATTACGATGGGTTAGCCCTTCAGAATTTGTACAGATGTCTGGACGTGCTGGTCGACGTGGTCTTGATGATCGAGGGATGGTCATTATGATGATCGACGAGAAGATGGAGCCAGCTGTGGCCAAGGAGATTGTTCGTGGAGAGCAGGATAAGCTGAACTCGGCGTTCTATCTCGGCTACAATATGATTTTAAATCTGATGAGACTTGAGGGCATATCACCAGAATTCATGTTGGAGAGATGTTTCTATCAATTCCAAAATACAGCAAGTGTATCCGGACTCAAGAGAGGTAATTGTTGTGAAGCTTGTACGCCTGAGAAGATCTACTGACGTCAGTCTAGAGTTGCACGAACTCGAGGCGCAAAGATCAAGTATCGAGATCGCTGACGAAGGTACGATTCGAGAGTATTACGATCTTAGACAACAGCTTGCAACATATACGAAGGATATGCGTGACGTCATCAACCATCCAAATTACTGCCTGCAGTTTATGCAATCAGGTCGATTAGTCCGAATAAAGTACAAAGATTACGATTTTGGCTGGGGAGCAGTCGTCAACTTTACCCCTAGGAAACCAAACAAGGATGAGAAAGCCGAGGATATCACGCCCCAACAATCGTTCATTATTGATGTGCTACTACAGGTAGCTGACGCAAGCTCCAATGGAACAAGGACACATCAAGAGCTGCCGCAAGGAGTCCGGCCAGCGAATGAAGGAGAGAAGGCGAAGATGGAAGTAGTACCTATATTGCTCTCTTGCGTCGAGTCTATTGGTCATATCAGGATCTTTTTACCTAATGACCTGAAGCCCGCTGACCAAAGGAATACTGTTCAAAAGTCGCTCGATGAGGTCAAGCGAAGGTTCCCAGACGGAATAGCTGTTCTAGATCCAATCGAGAATATGGGCATCACGGATGCCTCGTTCAAGAACTTACTCCGAGTAAGTTAATATTATTCTGTGCTAACTCGATCATTGCTAATTCTGAACAGAAAATCGAAGTCCTCGAGTCCCGCCTACTGAGCAATCCTTTGCACAACTCTCCGCGGCTTCCCGATCTGTACAATCAGTATGCCGAAAAAATAGAGATTTCTGACAACATCAAAGCAGTAAAGAAGAAAATCGCTGCCGCCTTATCTATCATGCAGCTCGACGAGTTGAAATGTCGAAAGCGTGTGCTTCGCCGCTTCGGATTTATAAATGACGCCGAAGTAGTCCAGCTGAAGGCACGTGTCGCGTGTGAGATTAGCACCGGTGATGAGCTCCTATTGAGCGAGCTCCTGTTCGATCGCTTCTTCAATGAGCTTTCGCCAGAACTATGCGCGTCTGTGCTCAGTTGCTTTATCTTCGAAGAGAAGGCGGAATGTCCGGCGTTGAAAGAAGAACTTGCAAAGCCGTTTCGTGAGATCCAAGCAAAAGCTAGGACAATATCAAAGGTCTCACAGGAGAGTAAATTGCCGCTCAATGAAGATGAGTACGTACAAGGCTTCAAGTATCAGCTAATGGAGGTTGTGTATGCTTGGGCACACGGAAAGTCATTTGCGGAAATTTGGTACGTGAACCTTCTTCTTATGAAGTACCGAGTGACGCTGACGTTAGAAGCAAAATGACGGACGTGTACGAAGGCAGTCTGATTCGCTTGTTCCGCCGACTGGAAGAGTTGCTTAGGCAGATGGCGCAGGCTGCAAAGGTGATGGGCAGCGACGATCTGGAACAGAAATTTGAGCAATCTTTACTGAAGGTCCGGAGAGACATCGTTGCTGCACAATCTTTGTACTTGTGAAGTGTGAATTATCTTAGGTAGGCGCTCTTGCATGGTACATGGTGTTGGGTGTTGAGCAGCATCTCTGCGGATGCAGATCAGACAAGGCTAGGATGTCTCGGAGCGTTGCAGTATACCTGGTTGTAGAACCATGGCGAGTTATGGCGTTGCTAAGGCACAAATGTTTGTCGTGTTTCGGGGCGCTCTGTACATGGTCTATGTTGCAGGCACTGTCGTTGGGTGCAAGCCAAGCGCTACTATGTACAGGTCTCTCAGCGGAGACGAACAGAAAAATAGAAGATCATCATCCTGCACAAGTCACTCCTCTGAGCCCAGTCCTTTGTTCAGGATAGAGCACATTCGTCGGCACGTTATAATCTGTATAGAGTAACGTCACCAGACTTGTAAACCATAGTAAGGTAACAATTTGCTCCGTGGTAAGAGCCAATAAGCCAGGACATATCTCCGGAGTGGAAGCTTGAAAATACATTAAAGACATTCTTTATATTGGCTGTCACTCTGTACTGTCACCAAGGATCTGTGCCAAGAACCACTCACACTATCTATGTACCTAACTCGGTAGTAGCGAACCTACTTTAAGCTCCCCACTTCCTCCATCATCCTCCATCCCCAACCCACATCAAACCTCCTTTGTAGCAAGGAAAAGGTCGACTTTCGCAGTCATGAACAGCGTCATTGCCACACCTACTCCTTTGCCTCATCAACTTTACAACGCACGCTTGTCACCATCTCGATCAAGTCAGTTCAGGAGCCCTTCCAACCACCAACGGTACTAACGCCAAGATGCCAGTGTCATTTCCTACCAGTGGCCCTACAAATCGAAAACGAAAAGCTGAAGATGAGGAACCCCTACCAGAGGATAGAATGTCCTCCTCCCCATCGAACTCCCCCAATGTCTCCTCACAATCATTACCCGCCCATCGACAAACGAAGCGAGCTAGGCAACGTGTTCTAGGCCGACCGCTCGCTCTTCCACGGCTTCTGGAAACATTAGACGCCGACTCTCTACGTGGGGTTCTCCAGTCTATATGTGCACGGCATCCAATGATAGGAGCAGAAGTCGAGAACACAGCTCCCAAACCCAGCGTTGCTTCTGCTCTCGATGTCCTCAAAAAGTACGAGTCAGCCCTTCAGTCTTCCTTTCCTTTCGGCGGTAATGGGACCTCGAATTATGCATACAACCGAGTGCGGCAACCTCTGTTGAACCTACTTGAGGCCCTCGCCGACTTCACGCCACATTTTCTACCGCCAAACGAAACACAAGCATCACAGTCTCTAAATTTCCTGGATGGCGCCACCGATATTATACATCGTCTCCCAAATTGGACCAGCTTTCAAAACAGCCTGCACAAACAGAATGCCTACGAGGAGATCTCACGGGCCTGGACTTTGGCGATACGAGAGGCAGCTAAGAGGGCTGGGGGCATACAGTTACAGTACGGCGGATGGGATCAAAAGATTGCAAAGCATAACCAACAAGCAGACGGCAAACTCCAGGAAGCTGTGAGCGAGTTAAGTGCCAACATCGGGTGGATGGGTGGACAAACTCAACCATCTCAGTATGGAAGCCGGGGCGATGACATCAGCTCCGTGAGGCAAGAGCTTCTCTCCGGGACCTATGGTTCTAATCTTCCTGTGCATGTTGGGCCGTGGTGATAGAGTGACGAGCAGAAGAGAGGGAGTACCAGGAGTTTGGACTAACTGATTGCTTCAACTGGAGTCAAAGGAAATAATAGAAATTGCTGGTATTTTAACTTAGGCTCATTACATGGTGGTCGGCAGCCCCGATCATGGTACACTGCCGTTTCTTCCACGTTCTCATCGTGTGTTTGATGCCCGGAACGACCACGCATCCCATTCAGGCGTTTTTCCGATCTTTAGTCATTCGACTGGTATACCCAGCAATACGGAAGTGAAGGGCATTTAGTTCTTAAATTTGCATAGCGGAGAGGACTAGTGGTTCAATCATTTAAGAAGATTCTCATCGTTGCATCATGATATTTGTCGACCTTCTAAGTCTTGCTCGAAGTTGCTAACGCAGTTTACCACGATTTACCAACCTTCTTCTAGTGACAGTAGGATTCTTTCTTCCAGTTCCACCCAACTACGACGTCCACCACGGCAAACCCGTAAAACCTCCGTAAGTGAGGATACATGAGACACCGCATCACCTTCTCGGTCAACCATCTAAATTTGCTCACTTCAACATCTCATCAATATCAACTCACCCACTGCTGGCCTACCACCAAGACCACCCACCGCAGGTTACAACTTCCTCTTCATACGGATTCTCTACGCCATGGCAATTCTCGGAAAGATCACAGCCGAGGTCTTGGTTGATGGGCAAGCGCTGCAGGAGTACGAGGATGATGATATGAAGAAGGATGACCCGAAACTTGCCGTCAAGTATATTGAAGCTACTTCTGGCGCGAATTTCCACATCCGTGTTTCAATACTAGGCCCATTCAAGTCTTGAGGTCCATTTGGATGGCATACATGTCGAGGATGTCACCCTAGACGACGATGAAATTGGGATGCCTAGTTCCTCTCTCTGCCATCTTTTCCAGGGCTTGGAGTCGGAAGTTGATGGCGAATGGTTCCGGCAGCCATTCTACTTTCGTGACATCTTGCTTGGTATGTTTGTGTGCCTTGAAAAGAATATCATGGTTTGACAATTGGGTACCCAGTACAAGAGTCGTCCACACCCATAACCACCCAACTAGACAAAATTGGAAGCATAAGTCTCAAGCTCTATCGAATGCTTCAACTTCATGAACACACAGCTGTTAAAGAATTCATTGACTTGCAAAGCATAGAAAGAGTTACTGAGCTTGCGGAGAAAAGCCTCAAGGGGATGGATTTGACCCATAGTGCCCAGTAAGTTACGATAGCTCTTGAGAATGTGTCTCCATATTCTTTTGCTCATAGCTACGCAAATAGACTTGGAGAGATGCAAAGCTGTCCTCCTCGAACTGTGGGGAATTGGGACTATACGGATGGCAAAGAATCTCCCTTCGCAGTTTTCACTTTCAAATACCGTTCTCGAAGTGGGTTCTAGATTAATCCCAATAAAGACAAGACCATTCTCACAGTCTCGCAGCAACTCTCCAAAGTATGCTCTTCATTCCCAGAACACCATCACCTGTCCCTCTCGAAAACCGACCAGTGACGGATCTTAGCCTAGAGGAGGCGCGAGAGTTACTTATGAGACAACGCGTAAGACTCGAGCCTCTAGTGTTATCTCGTACGTTGTTCTAACATCGTAGGCAGACTCATACCAAAAGCGAACTCAGCACTCAGCCTAAGCGCGATGAGCAAATCAAGCCAGAACGTGGCATCAAACGTGCAAGAGATGAGGAGTACGAGGAGCTCTTGACGTCTGCCCACACGAAGAAAGTCGAGGTGATTCGTCCCTTCGCTCACGGCGAGGTGGTGGATCTCGATGATGACTAGGGGCGAGAGAGGAAGGATTGAAGGAATGAAGGAATGAGCGACGGCATGTGAGAATCCGAGGATATCAATGCCTCTTAGATTTTCCCTCATGTGGCATATTGGACCCTTCCTATTTTCAAATGCCATGTCAGACCCCCATCGTAGATATCTACAGCGCACCCATTGACCTCGCTGAACGCGTTGCAAAGGTGCATAACGTGTTCTTGTAAGCTCCTCCTAGGATATAAATTTGAGGATAGCAGCATAGAATATGAATCCATCGAAGTACTTCAGAGGGTAGTAAACCATGGTTAATACACCCATGGTTTATCAAACACGAGAGATAAGATGTGCGCTGGACCCTGGTTCGTCAAGTGAGGTCGGACACGCCAGGCTTGGCTAAAGGAAGTCAAGTGCCGTTGCCTCGTTAGTCTTGCGCTTAGTCATTCATTCCTTGTTAAATGCTAGCCAACCAACCAACCTCTCATACAGCTTGAGTCTTACGACAGCCAACCCTCAACATTGCCCTTGGCGGCTGGTGGTCTCCCACAAAACTTACCCCTAATTGGCGTGCGCAAAGGATCATCATTAATGCTTCGTCATCCTAGAGACCAGTCCATGCTCCCAAAAGACTACCGCCACTCATCTCACATCCCCCAGCCACGCCAACGCCGGGCCTTATTGTGGTGTAAAGAGTCTCTGGCTGCTCTCAAATCCACACAACACATACCAAAAAAATAACAAAATATGCATTCGTGGCAGGAATTGCGGGCAGAGATGCTGCGACAAGAGATCTTGGAGCTCGAAGCACAACCAATTCCTCGAGATAGATTAGCCCTCATCAAACACCAGCAACGCATACTTACTCTAAGGCGGGATCTAGCGTCTTTGGGGGCCGAAGAGGCCGAAGAGATCATAAAAACCTTCAAAGAGTTGATGTACAAACTCTCCGATAGCCCGAAAGACGTATCAGAGGAAGAGGTATTGAAGGTGACTGGTGAGGTTGAGAGGAAAGTTAATGTGGTAGAAGGATTCAGGGAAAAGAGGAGCCTAAAGAAGCGGGCAGATATGCAGCAAGCTTGGCAGCGTGCTTCACTACTACAACGCGGGAATATTGCAATCCTTTATTCACTACACAGACTCGGACGGGGGCTCGGAGGATTACCTTTTCGTAGTGTGCGTTTTTTCTTGAGAATGATAAGAAGCACTGCGCGGAAACGGGGGTGATCTGGAGGGTTTGCTCTTCGAACTCTGCAATCAGCTTTCAGTATTCGGATTTGGGCGCTCCAATCGGATCTCTGGCTTCCATCGCTTCATAGTGTCTAGGTTGAACTCTTTTGGCTGAAACAAGCTATTGACATCTCCACCGATTCCCTTTGCTGTATGTTACTTTTGAAACGAGTCTCATTCCAAGCTATCATACACCCTAGAGTTAAGAGACGCTATCTTTACGCGCGTTTGATGCTCATATCCTTGAATTCACCGGTTTGTACAGGTCTAGCATGTCAAGAACTCGGATTCTGTGGCCACGCGATGTTCAGTCACAATGACAAGGCTTCCTCTCCTTTGCCAAATAATATCCATCAAAGACTTATCCGCTCCTTTATGACCAATCTTATAGCATCTACAAGGATATCAAAGGATATTAACATATGGTAGAAGAGTTTCTATGCGCCGCCCCAAAAATTCGTGGAAAGAAAAGCGAGATTTGAAAATGTCTTTCAGGAGTGCAAGTCAGGTTGAAAACAAGGGTGTGGTACCCAAAGCAGAGAAACCAAGGAAGGAGTATGAGGTCCATGGATCTGAAAAGCACAAGGCCGCGGAATCCAGGGAGGAGCGCAACTCCGAGAAATCTAACGAGAAGTATGGGGCCGAAGATTCAAGGGGTAGCATATTCCCTTATCGGCGACTTCACGTAGTCGCTCCAATAGTAACCGAATCTGCAAGTCTGCTTCTTGTCTTTTCCAAGTGGCTCAAACATCGCAATGTTGCAATTCAGATTCAAAGCTCGAACTTTCTATGTGCTTGTGCTTAGGGCAAGATTATCTCCCCCGAATGCTGCGTCTCGAAATTCGAGATTTAGAATCCTTTGCCCACAATTTGCGTTGTCTCCTTTCTCGAAAGTGCTATCAGCGTAGAACATTTGTCGACGCTGGCATGCATCCTGATGATGTTCTCAGTGTCCAAAGCAATCGCAGACTGTCATTTGAAGTAAGTGTTGCAAGAAATTGTAGAATATGGTTCTCTCGTTTTGACAACGGCTGCTTTTCATGTTATTTACTTAGTTATCATTCTTTCATATGCAAATTTACCTTCTGAAACTGTAGCAATGACTCGCAACGTTATTCGACGTGTCCTCTTGTAATCGCACAAGCAACATACTTCTGGCCTGATGGATCTCTACCAGAGCCAAACCAGGGGCTATAGGTCCCATGTAACTCATGTGACAGCCATTGCCGTGGCAACTTTAACGTCTGTTTGAGTAACGGACTATGCTACGGTCCAACATAATGGCCCGATAAGACACACGATCGGCTCCGAGGAAACATCACTAGCATATATTCAGACATATCGCGGCGGTTGCATCATTCAGGCAAGGACCAACAATACCGCCTGCCCGAACAAGCATGCAAGAATGGTCGACGATAAGACACGTTCCTGCGTCACGCGTGTTGTGAGAATACATCGAACACGCCGACTCCCCCGTGTATCTAGATATTCCCAATTGGCATTGGTATCGGCGTCCCGCTTGGAGCTGTCGCAGTGGGATTCGTTGTATTTCTCATACGGAGAAAACGCAAGCGGAAATCGACGCTCTCACAACGAGTGGTGAAGCCACCGAAACTCAAGAGAATTTCATCTATCTCAACCGGTAGCAGCAAGAGTTGGCAGGTAATAAATATCCTTGGACCAGAGATGCCAGCCCCAATTCCGGTCCAGATTCACGAGATTTTCACACGCGGGGATGAAAAGCTTTCACAGGAATGTGAATGGTTCGACTTATTAGCACGCCTTCACGCCTGGGCTCCCGGGTATTATTGTATGATAGGTAATCTGGTTCATTAGTTGCGATTTGCCTACTTTCAAAACGCCCGCATTGTAGGTTCTCAGACACGAATCCAGTTCTTTTGGTTAATCGATCGAGTTTACCATAACTTTGAACATGTCTGTCCTAAGATGAGTATCGAAAAAATGGATGTCTCGATTTCTATCATTCCTTATTGATTGCTCCTGCTACGTTGGAGGTTTTCACTCTCCATGGCATTTTTTGATTGCAGAACTCTGCAATCCCAACCATGAACAATCGTGATGTGGAACGAGAATTAAGTGAAAGAACTTGGAAGAGTTTCATGTACGTCTCGTCATCCTGCTCGAAGTTTATATAACTGACTCCATCCGGAGACTTACTATACCTTTCTTCTCCACAGATCAATCAGTCATAAAAACAAACATTTATTCCTTCCCACATAAGAAAGAACTTGAAGCCCAAATAGCCTTCCAACCTACCAAATCCAGACCGACAAGCTACCACAACCGTCAATATACCTCTCATCAGCCATGCATTTTACCTCCATTTCCACCATTCCCCTGGCTTTGGCCCTTTTACTCTCCTCCTCCTCTCTTCTCTCCGTCTCCGCAGCGCCGGACAGTGTCGCAATCGTCAAACCGTCCGAAAACAACCAAGACCAGTTCGATTATGAGGCACTGACGGGTCCCACCTTGCCACATTTCACAACCAGACGTAACAAGGCCCGCGGCCGTGCACTCACGGATGCCAAAAATATCGCCATCACCAACACCGCAGTAGGAGGCCGGGACGTTGCACACCCGGATCCTAGTGTCCCAGACAACGAAAATCCAATGCCTGGTGGCAATGAACAGGATGCGGAAGCTTTCGATGCATATGCCAAATCGATGTGTCCTTTTGAACCTACTCTGTGCGGGCTTCATTGAGCTCAGCCGCGCCGATGGACATTGTGGATACCGAGCGTTTGAGATAGGGGGGAGCTAGGGAAAGGAATGGATATTTTGGACGTGGGTGATAATTTCGGAGAATTGTAGTAGTATAGGGTTTAGTGTATGACATACGATAAATTTATGAATGTGAGAAAAAATTTGAGGGAAATCGTGATTTCTTCTAGCGCCTGGACCTGCTCATCCATGGCTGAGCTTGAAAATCCGTTCCATCCGGTGTGAATATTCCTTTGCTGAGATTTAGTCATCTAAGCAATTCTATGTAATGAGGTATCCATGATGGATCTGCGGCGCGCCAGACCAGCAAGGCAAATATACACATCAGCTCATCACTTACAACGACCTTCCAAGAGCAATGACCAGCTCAAGCTTTTACTCCACGATAAAAAGGGTTGCTTTCCTCTCTCAGTCCACAGATCTGTCAATTTGTAATCAATTTGTTCTTGAGTCAGTCCCTTTTCCGGGAGAAGTGAATGAGAAAGCAGTTGTTTCCCAGTTTTGGAACTTTCATGCAAACTCTTCTGGATTTTATCACGGAGAATCGAAATCATTATTTCCTTGCTGTTTCCAAGACTCCACCTCAAGTCCATTTCAGATACCGGTCTCCACGTTCGCTTACTGGCGAAGTCCAACATCCTCACCCTCCTGCTCCTCCTCTGGTTTCTTCTCATTCCTCCATCGGCATTTATGCTTGTCAATGGATCCCCTGTCCCATCACAGTTCGTCCTGGATACAGTCACCCCAACCGACTACATCTCTACCACCTCTACCAACAACAGTGAACTCTCACTCGCTAATCCTACATTATTGGACAATGGAAGACTCACACTACCAGCAATCAACTGCAGAAAAGACGAAGCCGAAGTAACAGAGGATATCGCAATACAAGGGGGAGCATTGAGAACTAATATCGATAACAGTGCTGTGAGACGTGGCGCTTGCGAAGAGAGAAGGTATATATCGTACGAAGACGAGTGCCGAAAGTCGGCTTGGGGCGTGGGAATGGTTGACGGAGTGTGCTGGATTATCCTGTGCGCCCATCTCGCACGGTTGTGAGGGAACTTGGGACTGTGGATATCGAGCTAGAAATTGGACATTGATTTGAGGGACTTGTTGAGTTTCGGGATTTGGGAGACTGAGTGTGCATTACTTTCGGATACAGTAGCACCAGTGAACCATTTAATTCCGGAACTCTCCTGTATCACCAGCAAGATTCAAAGAAACAACAAGGTATAGCTTCTGCGTGGCCGCTTCACAAGATCGATGTGCATCAGAGCTCCTTTCCACATCGAAGCTGCGATGTTTATCAAGTGAAGTGCGTGCTTGCTCTATGCTAACCCGATCAGACCCGACCGGACCCGGCCAAACCCTGGAGAAGCTTTGCAGAGCTGAGGACTTGAGCCAGCCATATCCGTGCCCCCCACTAAGCTCATTCTTCACTTAGTGCTCGGCAGCCATGCAACAGTTTCAGCCATGCAACAGCTGAATTCAACTACCCATCATATACATGATAATATTTAACCAATTCCTTCAAAATAACCCGCCATTTCTTCTGGTAAGCCTGGACGAACTTAATGCGAGCAGCCCTATGGGGCTTAGTAGCCCTGTAGCACTTCTTTAGTGCATTTAAATAACGCTTTTCCCAGGCCGCTTCGCGCTCCTTCTGCCTCTCGTCCTCCAATTTCTGTCTATCTTGAGTCATACTTCGAGCATCTTTGACGTACAAGATGTCTTCGATTTTGAGAATCTTATTCGACTGCTTTTTGCGTGCTTTGCGAGCATTTTCAGCGACTTCTATTTGACTTAATTGATTCTGCAGCAACTTCATTTTACGAGTCATCGCGCTAGCGTCTTTTCAGAACGTTTCAAGCTTTCTATCAAGATTTTCTGCTGTCGATTCTTTAGTTAGCTCAAGCAGCTGATTTTCAAGTGCTGCTCGACTAGTAGAAGTGATTCAAATGACTGAATCATTTATAATAGATGATGATGTAATAGATCAATTCGTATGTTCAATAGTTCAAACTTTATTCAATACTATCTTCGAATCAAAAGAAATTAGATCAGTATGCTTTCATGCAGATTGAATGATAGATTCTTTGAAGACTTTGATTTGAAACTCGTTGAATGCAGTCAAAAATTCGACTTTTGAAAAGATCTCATCACTCATTTGAACAGCTCGATTAATCGTCTTCGAATGTCAGTGTTTCAGAGACTGAAAAACACATACATTCAGCGACTGAAGCAGATGAGTAGTATGCGAAGATAAGTTGAAGAGTATGATCTTGTAATCTTCTCAGTAGAATAGAAATTCGCGTGTATGATGAGATTCATAATCATTCATCACAAGCATTCTTCAAGCTTTCTTTTGATGCTTTTGACTAAAGCGATCGAAGTGCTTCAGTCATCGAAGAAAAATTCAGTCATTTGAATAGTCTGTATCAGAGATAGTGATCAGCACGTCGTTGTTGAGATCGTTGTTAAAATGAGACATCAAAAGTTGAACTTCAGTCATAATTAGCATTGATGATATATTCTTGCTTTCTTCACTGATGCATTCAATGCTCGTCAATGACTTTCTATTATTTGAATTCTTGAAGTAGATTCTTCTATTTGAATCTACAGTAACAATTCAATCGAAGCGTGCAATGCTCATACGATAGTCGATTTCGTCGAAATTTCATGTATCATTCTTCGTTATATCATATTTGACGATCATCTCGTTAAACTCATCAAAATGAGTCTGTAGTACTTTCAAATCATGCGCGTTCTTTCTGTCAGCTGCTATAGACTTTCGTTTAGCTTTGAAGAGATCTGACTGACGATCTAATCAACGCTTGACTCATTGAGCGTTCAGTAAAGATGAAGAATTTCAACGAGAAGAGTTCTGAGCACGAAGAGCGTTTGTCATCGATTGCATCATGTGTAGCCTAGCTGACAAGTCTAACTGATTCAGTGTGATTAAATATTGTCATAAAGCTGACTTCTGATCAGGTTTTAAAGCTCTGTTATGCAGTTCTCGTACTGCTGTTTTGAACTGATAACTCTTTAGTCTAGATCGAAGTCTTTCATATGAAACACGAAATTCGCGCGCAATTTCGGCCCGATTAGAATTTTCGCGCGTGTTTATGGCGTCAATAGCCTTCTGAATGCGATCCTCGATGATAGCGTAAGTAGCAGTCATGTGGTTGAAATTTGGTGGATTTTTGAAGGTGGTGGATCAAAAATATGAAGATTTATTGTTGCATGGCTGAAACTGTTGCATGGCTGCCGAGCACTAAGTGAAGAATGAGCTTAGTGGGGGGCACGGATATCAACTCGATCTTGGAAACCAAAGCACCCCTCAAGGAGACTCTTTGGCAAGTCGTGTCGAGCATCGCGTTCGCCCCGCATTCAGGCACCTTAGCGAAGTCTCGGTTAGGGCAATTTGCGAAACAAGCTTCGACGATCTCGGTACCCCTGTTCCATACTTCACGATGATGAACGCTGCCGATAACAGACCTCCAAAACGCCCGTTTTATCCCGCCATGAGATCACGTTGGAGCTGCTACTCCGTGTTGACGACAGCAGTCAAAACATAGAGGGAATTAAGGATATATGGAGTTGCTCCCTCCCGCCATTGAAGCAGTTGCTTCATCTTCTCTGCTCTTCGTCTTCCTGCCTCCATAGTCTTCCACCTTTCCCCCATAGAATATCAGTTCTGCCAAAGCTCCGTCATGTCTGATCCAAACAACCCAAACATTGACAAGAGAAGCACTCCGCAATGGTCTTTGTATCAGAGGGAGAACTTCTGGAAACCAAACACTGGAGAAGTGCCTCCTTTCAACACTGGCAAGACTTGACATTCCTAATATCATTCAGCGGAAATTGACTTCTTGCAGAACCTGGCAAACTCGAAGAGCTCGCAAAGCAAAAGCTTACGGAAGGTGGATGGTCAGTACATTTCAATTCATCTGGCCTTCCGCAAGAAACTACCTGGAGCTGTCCGTTAACGAAGCCCTGACCTTTCCTCTCTACTTGCTAACAAGCCGTCAACTCGAATAGGCTCTATGCTTCCTCCAACGCTGGCCAGTCATACACCCATCTCGCCAACCGTAAGAACCCCAAACCCCATAACCAACCTAGCTAACATCTCTCAG
>JAABUO010000616.1_pt1 | contig 61806 bp, 44 predicted proteins | sample 5559291 | NCBI WGS metagenome assembly JAABUO01 (sample SAMN10711878, study PRJNA513372) | rock metagenome | isolation source: Antarctica rocks | place: Antarctica: Victoria Land, Finger Mt sud | reverse complement strand
TTGACACCCTCCCCCACCCCCCCACCCCCCCCCCCCCCCCCCCCGCAGCGCAGAGCCCTCGGTCGGTTTACTGTCCCGACCGCACGATCCCCGGGTACGCCGGGGTGATGGGCAGGTGGCATACTCGCTAGACACTTGACTATCCTGCGCAACGGACCTACCGTCTGTGGGGCTCCCTCAAGTTCCAGTTGGGCGTCAGCTCGATGGCCCAGTTCGTACCGGAGATTTTGCTGCCGCTGGCGCGGCTATGGCTCCGGCGATCACGCTGGACGTGCGGGACAGCAGGTCAACGTGTGGGTCGATGCCGGACGGGCCACACTTGTCTTGCCACGGTTGGGGTACGCACAGGGGCCATCACCGGTCTTGCTTGATTTCCACCCGAGAGAACGTTGCCGGCTCAAGATGCTGGACCGGCGCAGAGAGCCACAGTAGACCCATCGTGAAGCTATTGCTAGATCGGCCTATGGGTTGGGGTGCACATGTCGGATGCCCGTAAGAGGCTTGTGAACCTCCTTCTCCAGGCCCAAGGGGTCGGCTCGGCCGAGGATTCCGGAGTCCCACGCCGAAATAGCCCCGCTGTATTGTCTCTTGGGCAGGAGCGGCTCTGGTTTTTGGAACAGCTCGCGCCGAACACCGCAACCTATAACAATTCTTTAGTCTTCAACCTGCGCGGCACGCTGAACGTCACGGCGTTGCGGGCCGCTTTACAATTAGTTGTGGACCGGCACGAGACACTGCGCACCGCTTTCGCCGTCGCGGCCAACCGGCCTCTACTGCGGATCGAGACGGATACTCTCGTAAATCTGACTTATGAAGACGTCGAGTCGAACAGTGACGTTCAGATCGACGCCCTGATCCGGGTCGCCGCGGCCACCCCTTTCGACCTCGCCGTCGGACCACTGCTGCGCACTCATCTGATTCGCACCGGCGCGTTGGCGCACACGCTGGTCTTGACGGTGCATCACGCCATCTCGGATGGCTGGTCACAAGCTGTACTGACCAATGAGCTGACCAAGGCTTACACGCATTTGGTTGAGCGCCGGCCGGTTCCGGTCGAGTTGGCGCTCCCGCCGTTACCCATCCAGTACAGCGACTTCGCGGCGTGGCAGCGACAACAGTTCACCGACGGTGGGTCGACCGCCCGAATCGAATTTTGGCGGGATCACCTCACAGGCGCCCCGCCGCTGCTGGAGCTGCCCACTGACTACACCCGGCCGGCCTCGCGGACGTTCCGTGGCGCCCGCGCCGCGCTCACAATTTCCGCCGAGCTGACGCGGCGGTTGCGCGCGCTGGGTGGGCGTCACGACGCCTCGTTGTTCATGACCCTGTTCGCCGGGTTCAACGTCCTGCTGTCGAGGTATAGCGCAAGTACCGACATTACGGTCGGCACCCCCGTGGCCGGCCGCACACGCACCGAGTTCGAACCGCTCATCGGGTTCTTTGTCAACACCTTGCCGATCCGAACTCGTTTCGACGACGACCCCACGATCGCCGAACTGCTCGGCCAGACTCGAGACAACGCACTGGCGGCTTACGACTTCCAAGACGTCCCCTTCGACAAGCTGGTAGCGGACCTGGCGCCGGAACGCAACCTCAGCTATTCTCCTCTGTTCCAGGTTTTGTTTATCCTACAAAACACGCCGGGCAGCGCCGTGAAGCTGCCCGGGTTGACCGCGGAAATCGTCGAGGTCGATCCGGGGGTGGCCCAATATGACCTGACTCTGTCGTTACGCGAAGGGGACGACGGGCTCAGTGGAGGTATCGAGTACAGCCTGGACCTATTCGAATTGGAGACCGTCGCCCGGCTGGCTGGGCACTACGTGAATCTGCTAGACGCGCTCACTGTCGCCGATCCCGGCACGCGCGTGAGTCAGCTGGTCATGCTGTCGCCGGACGAGCTGCGCCGGACAGTTCACGAATGGAACGAGCAGCCCGTTTCAGAGCCGGTCCGCCCGTGCTTGCACCAAATGTTCGAGCTGCAGGCCGACAAGACGCCGGACGCGGTCGCCGCGCGCCATGGGGCCCGCGTGCTGACTTACCGCGAGCTCGATGAGCGGGCCAACCGGGTTGCCTGGTGGCTCGTCGAGCACCACGCTGTCCCGGACATGCTGGTCACGTTGTTGGTCGATCGGTCACTGGACACCATTGTCGGGCTGCTGGCCATCCTTAAAGCGGGGGCCGCTTACGTGCCCCTGGACCCGGCCCACCCAAAGCAGCGCCTGCAGTACATCCTCGGCGACGCGCGGGTGTCGCTTGCGCTGACCCAGACTCACCTGCGGCACCTCCTTCCTGATTCGACGGCCTCGTTGGCCCTTGACGACGCCATAGCGACCGCAGCGTATTCTGTCGAGCGGCCCGAACTGCCGGTGATGGCGGGCAACCTTGCATACGTTATTTACACGTCTGGGTCCACCGGAAGCCCCAAGGGCGTCATGATTGAGCACAACAGCATCGTCAACCACGTGCTCGCGTCGATCGACCTGTACAGCGTGACCGAGCGTGACGTGATGCCGGCGCTCACCACCATCTCCTTCGACATCTCGGCGCTGGAAGTCTTTATGCCGCTGGTCCGCGGCGCGCGGGTCGAGATCGTGGATGAGGACACGGCGGTCGACGGCAACCTGCTAAACGACATGCTGACGCGGTCGAACGCAACGATCCTTCAAGCCACGCCGTCCGGCTGGCGTCAGCTGCTCGCGTCCGAGTGGGCGGGCGATGCGAACCTGCGGGCCGTGTGCGGCGGGGAGGCACTGCCCGCCGACCTGGCCAGCCTCCTCAGCGCGCGAACCGGCGTGCTCTGGAATATGTACGGGCCGACCGAGGCCACCGTGTGGTGTTCCCGTTCGGTGGTGGACAGACAATCGTCGCAGGAGCCGCCGATCGGCAAGCCGCTGCCTGGCCATTGGCTGTATATCCTTGATATCCATGGCAACCCTACCCCAATCGGGGTAGCAGGCGAGTTACACATCGGGGGGGTGGGCCTTGCGCGCGGCTACCACGCTAAGCCGCGGCTCACGGCGCAGCGCTTCATCCCGAACCATCTCACCGAGGTGCCTGGCCAGCGGCTCTACCGAACCGGGGATCTCGGCCGGTACGACGCCGACGGGAGTATCCACTTCCTCGGCCGCATCGACCACCAAGTTAAGCTTCGCGGATTCCGCATTGAGCTCGGCGAGATTGAGAGCACGCTGACCCGCCACCCCGCCGTCCAAGCGGCCGCGGCGGTCCTCGACCTGCCCTCGACGAAAGACGCGGAGATCGTTGCGTACATCCGCACTGAGAACGGCGGGATACCGCCGGGCCTCATGGAGCATCTTCGGGCGCAACTGCCTGATTATATGATTCCCGCAGCCATTATGGTGCTCACCGAACTTCCTTTGACACCCAATGGCAAGCTTGATCGCGCCGCGCTGCCCGCCCCGGTCTACGCCACGCAGAGCGGGGCCGTCGCTTTTGGTGATACCGAGGAACGACTCGTCGCATTGCTGTCCGAAACGCTCAAGCGGCCAGCGGAGTCGATCGGCCGCCTAGACAGCTTCTTCACTCTGGGCGGCCACTCGCTGCTTGCCATGGCGCTGATTGCGCGGATCCATGCAGCCTTCCCAGACGTGAAGATCCCGTTGCGCGCGTTCTTCCAGGATCCGACAGTGGCCGGCCTCGCCTCCGCTGTCAACGGTCAGGTGGCGGGGCGAATGGAGCCTCGGCCCGAACGGGAAATCCGCCGCTCGACGGAGGTTCCTGCCGCGTTGTCATTCGGACAGGAGCGGCTGTGGTTCCTCGACCAGTTCGCGCCTAACACCGCGACCTACAACAGCACGGTCGTCCTTCGGCTGTGCGGCGACCTAGACGTCGCGGCACTGCGGGGCGCCCTTGAAACCATCGCGGAACGTCACGAGACGCTCCGCAGTGCGTTCGTCGTCGACGACGGCCGGCCCTTCGTCCGCGTCGACGCGAGTTTCCGGTTGCGGCTGGCTCAGCACGAGGCCACGGGGCACGACCCCCGTGATGTCGCCGCACTCGTGAAAGCGATCGCAACCAGGCCGTTCGACCTTGACGAAGGTCCGCTTGCCCGCGCTCATCTAATCCACACCGCACCCTCGGCTCATACGCTGGTTACAACCGTGCATCACACGGTCTTCGACGGCTGGTCGCAGAACGTCTTGATCAAAGAGCTGACCGCGCTGTACGCCCGCGCGACCGCACCGGGCTCGGTTGACACGACGCTTCCACCGTTGGCGATCCAATACACCGACTTCGCGGCATGGCAACGCGGCGAGTTCGCCGACGGTCGCCTGGTAGGTCAGGTCGAGTACTGGCTTGAACACCTGGCGGGGGCGCCGCCACTACTTGAATTGCCGACGGACAAACCCCGGCCGGCGGCACAGACTTTCGACGGCTCTCGTGTCCCGCTGACGATTCCCGCCGAGGTGACCAGGCGGCTGCGCACGCTGGCCGACGAGCAGGACGTCACGCTCTTCATGACCTTGTTCGCCGCGTTCAACCTGCTGCTATCCCGATTCTCGTCGCTGACGGACATTGTCGTGGGCACACCGATGGCTAATCGGACCCGCACCGACTTCGAGCCGCTCATCGGATTCTTTGTGAACACCCTACCGATCAGGACCAGGCTCGACCAGGACCTAACCATCGCGGAGCTGCTCGCTCGCACTCGGGACAACGCGCTGAACGCATACGAGAACCAGGACCTACCGTTCGAGAAGCTTGTCGAGAAGCTGATGCCCCGGCGATCGCGCAGTTATCCACCGCTGTTCCAGGTCATGTTCATCTTGCAGAACACGCCGGCGGCCGAGCTGCGCCTGCCCGGCCTGACTGCCGAAATCCTCGATATCGACCCTGGCGTGGCCAAGTACGACCTGACCCTGTCGCTGAAGGAACAGGGCGACGCCATTACCGGCGGCTTCGAGTACAACGCAGACCTATTCGAACTGGCCACCGTCACACGCCTGACGGCGAGCTACCTCAACCTATTGCACGCCTTGACAACCGCCGATCCTGGCACCCGCGTGACCCAGCTGCCGGTCGACTAACTTCTCCGCAATCCGAGCCGAACCACACCGCCTAACAGGAGCGACGCCATTGTGGACTACTCGATCATGTTCTTCTCCAATACGCCTCAGCAGCAAGACCGCTACGATCTAGTGCTCGAGGCTAGTCGGCTCGCCGACGACCTTGGGTACACCGCGGTCTGGGTACCGGAACGACACTTCGGCGACTTCGGCGGGATCTTTCCCAACCCCGCGCTCATGACCGCGCATCTCGCGGCGACGACCCGCCGCATCGGTCTGCGTGCCGGCAGCGTGATCACACCCCTGCACGACAGCATCAGGGTCGCGGAGGAATGGTCAATGGTAGATAACCTGAGCGGTGGACGGGCCGCGGTGTCCATCGGAAGCGGTTGGAACGCCAACGACTTCGCCATTTACCCGGACCGGTTCAGCAGTCGCCGCGAGGTCATGTGGTCGCAGCTAGTTGAGCTGCGGGCACTGTGGGGCGGTAATCCTATCGAGCGCCGAAACGGAGCCGACGAGGTGATCCAAGTCCGAATCCAGCCGAGACCCGTCCAGTCCGAGATTCCGGTCTGGGCCACCAGCGGTGGCAGCCGGGGGACGTTCGAGCAGGCGGGCCGACACCGGACCAACGTACTGACCCACCTGATAGGGCAGGACTTGCCCGCGCTGGCCGACAACGTCGCCGCGTACCGTGACCGGCTCGGTGACGCCGACGGCGTGGTCACCCTAATGCTGCACACCTACCTCGGTGCGGTCGGGGAAGACGTGCGCTCGGTCGTCCACGACCCGATGCGCGCTTACCTGCGCTCCGCGCTGTCGTTACGGCAGAGCGAGATGTCCGGACTCGGGCGGTCCGACGTCTCGGCGGCCGCCGAGGACGAGGACATGGTCAACGAGCTACTGGACGTGTCCTTTGAGAGGTATTACAGCAACGGCTCGCTACTCGGAACGGCCGAGGAGGTCTCGAGGATGATCACCAGGGTTGCAAACGTGGGGGTTGGGGAAATAGCTTGCCTCGTCGACTTCGGCCTTCCCTTTAGGGCCGTTCTTGACGGAATCAAGCGGTTCGCTGTAGAGATTATGGACTGAGGCGTGGCCACTATGTACACGTCGATCCCGCCGATGCGGGAAGGCGAGCCGCCGGAGGCGTACCGTCGAGAGGTCCAGAAAGTGGCCGGCTGGACGGAGAAGGCCGGCTTCGCCGGAATACTGACATTTACCGACAATCGGAGCCTAGACCCCTGGATTGTAGCGCAGCTTATCATCGACGCCACCGACCGCATCGCCCCGCTGGTCGCCGTGAATCCGGTCTATATTCACCCGGTAAGTGCCGTCCGGATGATCAACACGATCGGCCACCTCTACCGTCGCCGGGTGGACCTAAACCTAGTGAGCGGGGGTTTCAGTCGCCACCTGCGTGAGGTCGGTTCCAACCTCGGGCACGACGAGCGGTACGAGCGCCTGCGGGAGTACGGCGATATCATCCAACGGATGCTGCGGGAGAATCGGCCGCTAACGTACTCTGGCACGTTTTACGACCTCAAGGCGATACGACTCTCGCCGCGAATCTCGCCGGACCAGCTACCTGGCTTGCTTCCCCAAATTTTTGTTTCCGGCGCCTCGGACGCCGCCCGCCGGACACAGGATGCACTGGGCGCGACGAGGCTGGCGTACGCACAGGAGATCAGCAGTCAGCCGGCCGATCTGCCGTTCGCCGGCAGCGGGGTGGGATTCGGGATCATCGCCAGGGACACTTCAAAAGAGGCCTGGGAGGTGGCCCACGAGCGGTTTCCGGTGACAACGTCGGGCGAGCAGCTCCACGATCTCTCGGTGACCCGGACCGAGTCGCGGTGGCACCGCAACCTCGCCAGCGACGTGTCGCGGACGCCGATCCGACAGGAGGTTTACTGGCTCTACCCGTTCCGGTCGTCTCGGACGTTCTCGCCGTACTTAGTTGGCAGCCACGCCGAGGTGGGCACGGTCCTGGCGCGCTACTTCTCGCTCGGTGTCAGCACCGTCATCCTCGACGGTCTCCTCGACGACGAGGACCTGTACAACGTGGCTTACGCCCTTAAGGTCGCCGCAAGCCTGGAAGCGTCCTCGACCGAGTCCCGGCAGTCATGACCGCGCGGGAATCACCCGAGGACGCCCTGCTACGCATGCACCATGAGGGCAGCCTCGCAACAAATTACCCGCTGGTCGCCGGGCTGACCGCCCGGCTGTCCAGCGACGCGCTACTACGCGCTGGACAGCTGTTGTCGAAGCTGGATCCCGATGAACTGACGCGCCGGCACCCCGAGACGCGCTCGGTCACGGTCGCGCTGACTGGTCACGGCATGATCGCCCCCTTGGTCGCCCCGCTGACAGCGGAGCTGGCGAGACACGGGCTACTGCTACGGCCGACCGTCGGCAACTTCGGCAGCTACGTCGTCGACCTGTCCGCACCGAACAGCGAGCTGTACGCGCCGAACCCGGACCTCGTTCTGTGCCTGTTAGACCCGATGATCGTCGCCGACGAGCTCCCGGTGCCGTGGCGCCTCGACGATGCTGAACGCGTGCTGGCCGAGAAGGTCCACCTGATCGAGGGACTTGTCGGCCAGTTCGAGGCGATAACGACGGCGACGCTGGTGCTCAACACCGTGCCCCTTCCGCATGACATCGTCGCCCAGCTCGTGGACTTCCGGTCGCGGGCCAGGCTGGGCCGGCTCTGGCGCGACGCCAACGCCCGCCTGCTCGACCTAGCCGAGCGTCACTCGGCCGTCGTCGTGCTGGACCTCGACCCGATGGTGGCCGAGGGAATCGCGGCGAGCGACGCCCGGCTCAGCGTTTACGGCAAGGTCCACCTCCCGCCACCGCTGCTCGCCCGGTATGCGCGCGAGGTCGGCCATCTCGCCAGGCACCTCACTGGACGGAACAACAAGTGCCTTGTGCTCGACCTGGACGGCACCGTGTGGGGCGGTGTCCTCGGCGAGGACGGCCCGGACGGCATCGAAGTCGCGGACACCTACCGCGGCGAGGCATTCCGCGCGTTTCAGCGAGTGATCAAACAGCTCGGCTCGCAAGGAGTGCTCGTCGCGGCGGTGAGCAAGAACGACGCGGAACTGGTGTCGGACGTGTTCCGGGCGCACCCCCGGATGACGCTCCGCGCCCAGGACATGGTGCGGGTGACGGCCAACTGGCGGCCCAAGCATGAGAACATCGCCGCGCTGGCCCAGTCGCTCAACCTCGGCACCGACAGCTTCGTCTTCGTGGACGACACTATTCAAGAGTGCGAGCTGGTCCGTAGCGAGCTCCCCGGCGTCACGGTGCTGCGGGTGAACGCGGAGCCCGCGTCTCACGTCGGCACGCTGCTGGCCGACAGCTGGTTCGCCGTTCGGCAGCTTGCCAGTACCGACCGGACGAGGGCGACCCAGTACCGGGACGAACTCGCCAGGGGCAACTTTCTGCAGAAGTTCGACTCCATCGACGACTACCTTCGGGAGCTGTGCATCGCCGTACGCATGTCGGTCGCCACCGGCGACGATGTGCCGAGGCTCTCGCAGCTCACCCTTCGCACCAACCAATTCAACCTAACCACCCGCCGCATGCAGCCCGCCGATATCCAACTATTCATGAGGGATCCCGCGACACGGGTGCTCGCCGTCGATGTGCAAGACCGATTCGGCCCGAGCGGGACGGTCGGCGCCGTGTTCCTGCGGGACGATGGGAATGTGCTGCGCGTGGAGAACTTCCTGCTGAGTTGCCGGGTGTTCTCCCGAGGTATCGAGCACGCCTGCCTAGCCGCCATCCTGCGGCACGCTCGTGCGACGGGGGCGAGCGCGTTGCTCGGCGAGTATCGGCAATCACCCAAGAATGGGATGGTCAGGGACTTCTACACCCGCTACGGGTTCACCCGGGTCGACGGCGACGGCGACGGCCACGGCCACGGCCACGGCCACGGCCAGAGAACCATCTTCCGCCACGACCTCCGCAACATGGTCGCGCCGCCGGACCATATCCAGCTCACTGAACAGTTCGACGGAGGTCCGCCATGAGAACTGTTCAAGAGTTCGCCGATTTCATCAGCGACGAGTTTGGTTTGCTGCTGACGGCCGACGACATCAGACGGAACCTAGACGACCTGCCCGGATGGAACTCGGTCAACATGCTCCGCCTCATCGTGGTGCTGGAGCGGGCGACGGGACGTTCTTTCTCATTGCCCGCCTTCCTGGAGGCGGACTCGCTCGAGCGGATCTACACCATGGCCATCGGCGAACAGACCGGCTGACCACGGCGCCATGACACACGACTTTATTGAGTCGAAGGGAAGATCGTGAAGAGCGCTGATCGCTGCTTGAACGAGCTGTTCGAACGCGTGGCCGATGTGTCATGGGATCAGGTAGCCCTGGTATGTCGTGGTCGCGAAGTGAGTTTCGGTGAGTTGGAACTGTGGTCGAACCGCGTGGCGTGGTGGTTACGTGAGCGCGGGGTCGGTCCCGAAGTTGTCGTGGGATTGTGCGTGGGCCGGTCGGTAGAATTGGTGGTCGGCCTGTTGGGCGTGCTGAAGGCCGGCGGGGTGTATTTGCCGCTGGATCCTAATCTGCCGGTTGAGCGGCTGAAATTTGTGCTGGGTGACGCCAGTGTAAATGCCGTGCTGGCGACGAGGGATTTGGCGGATCGATTCGCTGATGTCGATCTTGTACTTTGTCTGGATGACACATCAGCGCTGGACGATTTGCCCGCTAGCCGGGTATGTTCCGGCGCGGATAGTGCGAATGCGGCGTACACGATTTACACGTCAGGCTCGACCGGCCGGCCCAAAGGCGTTACCATAACGCACTCCGCCATCGTCAATCACATCTCCTGGATCACTCGCGAGCTGTGGAAGAACGAGCCGCTGCGATTTCTGCAAATTACCTCGCCGAGTTTCGATGCGGCCGGCTGGGAATTCTATGGCCCGCTCACCAGCGGGGGCACGCTCGTGCTAGCACCGCCACAGTTTAGCCTCGACAGCCAGGGTTTGCGGAAGATTGTCATCGCCGAACGGATCGACGTACTCGGCCTTACCCCCGCCGTGCTGCGCCAGTTCGCCGCCGACGGCGGACTGGCCGGAACCTCGCTCCGGTGGATGGTGTGCGGAGGCGAAGCGCTTGACCACGACGTCGTTACCCAGTGCCGGGCGCAGCTACCGGAGCTGCAGGTAGCCAACCTCTACGGCCCCACCGAGACTTGCATCAACTCCACCTTCCACCTGCCCACGCGGGACCCGGCGTACGGCCCGGTCCCGATCGGCCGGCCGATCGCGGGCACGCGCGCGTACGTCACGGATGAGTCGATGAACCGGGTGCCCCACGGTACGTCCGGGGAGCTGCTCATCGGCGGCGCCGGAGTCGCACGGGGATATGTCGGCCGGCCCGCGTTGACGGCACAGCGGTTTGTTCCGGACCCATTCAGCGGCGTTCCCGGGCAACGGCTATACCGCACGGGAGACAAGGTCAAGGCCAGCCGCGGGGGAGAGCTGGAATTTCTCGGCCGCATCGATAACCAGATCAAGATCCATGGCTTCCGGATCGAACCCGGCGAGATCGAGAGCGCGCTTGGAAGCCTGCCCGGGGTCACTGCCTGTGCGGTCGCCCGGCGCGACGGGCCGGGAGGCGGCGCCCAGCTCGTCGCCTACCTGACCGGCGACGCCGATATCTCCGCACTCCGCGCCGCGTTGCGTGACCGGCTGCCGCATTATATGGTTCCGTCGGTCCTCGTCCGGCTGGCATCCCTGCCACTGACGACGACCGGCAAGATCGACCGCAAGTCGCTGTCCGTTCCCGAAGCCGATCGGCCCCGCGCCGCGGACGCACCGAGGGACCCGATCGAGCAAGCGCTGACTGAGTTCTTCGCAGAGGCCGTCGGCCTGTTGGTCCAGGACATCGGCGTGCACGACGACTTCTTCGAGCTTGGCGGCGAATCGATGGCCGCGACCCGGCTGTCCTCCCGGGTGCGCTCGGCGATCAACGTAGATTTGGCCCCGGTGGACGTGTTCCAGCGGCGCACGGTGGCCCGCATCGCCGAGTTCATCCGAGCCAGTGAGCGGGACGGCACGTTCACTATCCCGGTGGACCGAGGCGCTGAAGTTGCACTGTCCGCGGGGCAGGAACGGATGTGGTTCCTCGAACAGCTCTCGCCCGGGCTGCCGACGTACACCGTGCCGTTGGCCTACCGGCTGGGCGGCGCACTGGACGTAGAACGGCTGCGGGCCGCGGTGTCCGACATCGTCGCCAGGCACGAGGTGCTGCGCACCCTCGTGCCGGCCGTCGACGGCCGCCCAGCACCGGTCGTCCAGGATGGCACGGACGTCCCGTGGACGATCGTGGACGGGACCGGGCTGTCCGAGGAACAAATCCTCGACCGCGCGCGGCAAGAGGTCCGCTGCTCGTTCGACCTGGCTTCCGGACCGCTGGTGCGGGCGAGCCTCCTACGGCTGGGGCCGGACGACCACCTGCTCGTCATCGCGTTGCACCACATGCTGTTTGATGGCTGGTCGGTGGACGTGTTCACCCACGAGCTGGCGCACAGTTACGAGTCGAGGGTGCGCGGGAATGGCGGGCCGCTGCCGGCGCTCTCCCCGCAGTACGCCGACTTCGCCGCATGGCAACAGCTCTGGCTGCGCTCGGCGGCGGCGCATCAGCAGGCTCGGTACTGGACCGACCGGCTCGCCGGCGCGCCGCTCGTGCTAGAACTCCCGGCTGACCGGCCTCGACCGGTGGTCCAGTCTCACTGCGGCGGTGTAGTCGAGTTCTCGCTCCCGGCGGACCTCGTCGCGGCCGTCCGCGCGCTGGCCGCTCGCGAGAGCGCTACAACGTTCATGGTGCTGCTGACGGCCTTCGCCGTGCTGGTGGCGCGCCACACCGGTCAACGCGACCTGCTCATCGGAACGCCAATGGCAGACCGCGGCCGCCCCGAGCTTGAACCGCTGATCGGCTTCCTCGTCAACACCCTGGCCCTGCGGGCGGATCTCGCCGGTGACCCCCTCGTCGTAGAGCTGCTGGCCCAGGTTCGCCAGACCTGCGTCGGCGCGTACGCGAACAGCGACTTCCCATTCGAGCGGCTCGTCGAGACCCTTAAGCCGGAGCGGGACCCGAGCCGTTCCCCTGTGGTGCAGGTAATGTTCGGGTACGAAGTCGCTCCCGTCCCGCCCCGGCCGATGGCGGGCGTGACTGTAGAACTAACCAAGCTTTACAACGGCGCAGCCATCTGCGACTTGATGCTGAGCTTGGAGGACAACGGGGCAGACATCGCCGGTCGCGTCACCTACGACGCCGACCTGTTCGATGCCGCCACCACCAGCCGACTGGCGGGCCACTATCTTACCTTGCTTCAATCGATTACGACCGCCGATCCTTCCACTACGCGCGTCTCGCGGCTGGACATGCTCACCGCAGCCGAGCGGTCCCAGATCGAAGGCCGCCTCTCCGATGTGGAATGGCCGGCTGACCGGTGTCTGCACGAGTTATTTGAGTCCGCAGCTGACGTGTCGTGGGATCGGGCTGCAGTGGTGTGTGGTGACCGCGAGGTAAGCTTTGGTGAGTTGGAACTGTGGTCGAACCGTGTGGCGTGGTGGTTGCGTGAGCGTGGGGTCGGCCCCGAAATTGTCGTGGGGTTGTGTGCAAGCCGGTCGGTGGAATTGGTGGTTGGCCTGTTGGGCGTACTGAAGGCCGGCGGGGTGTATCTACCGCTGGATCCGGACTTGCCAATTGGGCGGATCCATTTTGTGCTGGGAGATGCCAGCGCAGATGTCGTGCTGACGGAGAGGAGTTTGGCGAATCGGTTCGGCGACGTCGATCGGGTGCTGTGTCTGGATGATTCGTTACTGCTCGCGGGTCTACCTGATCGCCGGGCGACTTCCGGCGTGGTTGCCGGGAACGCGGCGTATTTAATTTACACGTCTGGCTCCACCGGGCAGCCCAAAGGCGTCACGATGACCCACCAGGCGGCATGCCGGCTCATATGGGCGACCCGATCCGCCATCGTCGGCAACGGTGGGTTTCCGAAGAGGTTCGGCCTTAACGCGCCAATCTTCTTTGACAGCTCGATCAAGCAACTCGGCTGGCTTCTGAGCGGCGCGACCCTCGTCATGGTCCCGGAAAGGGCACGGCGCGACCCCGGAGTCCTGCTAGACCTAATCCGGCGGATGCGGCTCGACCTACTGGACTTCACGCCGGCCCAGCTGGAGATGATGCGTGAGATCGGCAACCTGGACCACATTCCGTATGGCATGAGACTGCTGATCGCTGGCGAGGCGATGAGCGAGGGGCTGTGGCGCGACGTCGGAAACGGCCGCTGGCGGGCGTTCAACATGTATGGTCCGACGGAGTGCAACACCGTCTCCTCGGCCGTCGTTGACGCCTCCCACACACCGGTGATCGGAAAACCGCTGCCCGGATACGACCTCTTCGTCGTTGACGACGACGGGAATCTGACCCCCACGGGAGTTCCCGGCGAGCTGGTGGTCGGCGGAGCCCGGCTGGCCCGCGGCTACCACAACCGGCCCGCTCTGACTGCCGCGCGGTTCGTTCCCGACCCATTCACCGGGCACAAGGGACGCCGACTCTACCGAACCGGCGACTTCGCCAGATACCTGACGGACGGCACGGTCGAATTCATCGGCCGCCGGGATTGCCAGATCAAGTTGCGGGGGTACCGAATCGAGCTGGAGGAGATCGAAGCGGCCGTCTCCCGGCAACCCGGGGTAACCCGCTCGGTAGCGCTGGTTTGGACGGACTCCGCGAAAGCGCAAAGAATTGTCGCGTACTTCCAGTCGGCCCCTGACGTGCGCGAGGCGGACATTCTGGCCGCGCTCGGTCACGAGCTACCCAACTATATGATCCCGGCCGCCCTGGTGAAGGTGACGGAATTTCCGCTCACCGCCAACGCCAAGATCAACAGGGTCGCACTTCCAGAACCGAACTTTGGCGCCACGCGTGAACCAGAGGCGTTCGTGGCGCCCCGCGACTCGATCGAGGAACTGCTAACCCTGTTGTGGGCCGAGGTGCTCGACCTGAACCGGCCGATCGACGTCCACGAGGACTTTTTCCGCCTCGGTGGGCAATCTTTGCTCTCCGTCGCGCTCATCGCTCGAATCAACGGGGCCTTCGCGGTCGCTCTCTCCGTGCAGGCGCTGTACTCCAACGCGACCCCGAGGCGCACCGCCGAGGCGCTACGGGCATTAGCGGAACCGGGCATACTTGCCCGGCGGGCCAAGATCATCCTAGCCGTGGAGAGCATGACCGACGCCGAGGCTGCCGAGGCACTGCAGGAACTCACCGCTCAGTAACGCAGTAGCGCAGTCAAACTCATGACCGCGCCCGGACCGTGGCGACTTAAGACTTATAGGAGAATGCGATGTCTACAGCCGACCAGCCAATTGTTAATGTTGTGCCTAACGCGCTCTCGCGCTACTCGGCCGCCGTGCAGGCAGTGGCGCGCAGGCTCGCGGCGGCGCGCACGGTACAACCTGTCGTCCCGCTCGAACCCGACTGGACGGTGGCCGACTTCGGCGAGTTTACCAATGTCACCGACATCGGGCTCGCCCAGGTCGCCTCGCGGACGTACCTCCTCGACCTGATGCGTAATCCGGGCACGCGCACCACCAAGACAGTGGCGTCGATTCTCATGGTCGCGCGAGCGGTAAGCCACATCCGTCGGACGGGGGAACGCCTGATTTTGCTGACACCCACCTCCGGGAACAAGGGCACTGCGCTGCGGGATGCGGTCGCCCGCGCCTACGCCACCGGGCTGGCAACGCCGGACGTGCTGCGGATTCTCACCGTGGTCCCGGAGGCGTCGCTTAACAAGTTGCGGGACGGCCCGTTGTCCGCCGACCCGGCACTGAGGGCCGCCAACCCCCTGGCGCTCGCGCGGGTTGAGCGGCCCGCCGACGTGAAACACCTCGGTCTCGCGATGGTCGAGGGGTACGCCGATGAGCTTCTGGCAGCGACCGGGTTCCGGCTCTGGTACACCCTGGACCTGGACAACTACCGGGCAGCCGACGCCGTCCGAGCGTTCGTCGAGGCCGACCTGCTGCCCATCACCGAGAACTCAGGGCCGCGGATCCACCTTCACGCAGTGTCTAGCGCCTACGGCCTCCTCGGCTACCACGTCGGCCACCAGCTGCTCGCCGACGGCTTCGCAGGCTTCCCCGTCCCAACCCGCCACCCCGGATTCTTCCTTGTGCAGCAGCTCTCCACGGCCGACATGGTGACCAGCCTGCTCGGCGTGGGGCTGCCGGCATACGCGCAGGACCCAGCGACCGGGGTGTGGCGGCAGGGCGACGCGCCGGAGTTCCCCGCGGAAACCGACGATCCGCAGGAAACCATCGACTCGACGTTCTACACCAAAGCGCCACCCACCAGCGCCGCGGTCAACGAGATCGTGGCGCGGTGCGGCGGCGGCGGCGTCGTGGTGTCCCGGCTGGAGTGCCTAGCCCGGTACGACGCAATACGCGGCATCGCGGCGCACGCCGGTGTCGATATTCCAGCCGACCCATCGCTGATTCGTGAGTGGTCACTGGTGATGGCGCTGACAGGGTTGCTCGTCGCGCGGGAGCGCGAGCTGGTGCCCGCGGATACCGACGTAGTCGTGCACGCGTCCGGCTACTACAGCGACGAGATGATCAAGCCGGTGCGCGGCGATCACCTCTGCCGGGTAAACGGGGCGGACGACCTTGCCAAGCTCCTATTCACCGCGGCCGGCCAGTAGCGACCGCTCGACTCGAAAGGCGCAGCGATGTTCCGTGCCATGCTCAAGTCAAAGATCCACCGGGCTGCGGGCACCCAATACGAACTGCTCTACGTCGGCTGGATCACCATCGACGCAGACCCGGTTGACTCCGCCGACTACCGAGAGGCGAACTGCTTCACGTCGTCGACTTTATCAACGGCGGCCGGCTGGAGACCCACGTTATCGAGGTGCCCCCCCGGCGGCAACATCGCTGGGATCAGCGCTGCGGCTATACAGCGGGTGAGCACCAGCCGGCATGGCGATAAGTTGATCATCACCGCGAACGCGAACGCGAACGCGAACGCGACCGTGGCCGAGGAGCGGGCGCGAAAGGGGGCTCATCTGGTTGTCGTGAGTGGCGGCAACCAGATGGTGGACCGGGCCTCCACGCTCGCGGCTGTGCCGAACGGGTACGGCTTGTCGGCGGGTGACCGGGCGGAACTGGTTCGCGAATGATTACTTTCGGGATCGCCGGGATCGGTGCTGTGCTGGGCAGGCGCACGCGCGTCGCGGACGTCGCGCTCCAGTACACGAGCAACTTGCGCCAGCTTAAGGGGTGGGGCTTCCGCAGCTTCCACGAGGCCGAGCCGGGCGTCGTGGCCACCGACCTGGCCGTGCGCGCAAGTGAGGCCGCGCTGGCGAAGTCCGGCATCGCCGCGACCGAAGTTGACGCTGTGATTCTGTGCACGACGGGCCCGCCGGAGTACCTCTATTGGGACCCCGCCGCGGCCGTGCAGGGCCGGGTTGGCGCCCGCAACGCGGAGGTGCTGCTCGTCAGCCATGCGTGCACGTCCGGCGTGATGGCCTTCGACGTCGCCGCGGGAAAGTTCGCCACGCACGCCACTTACGACACTGTGCTCCTGGTCGCGGTGAACCGGGTCTGCGAGCCGTACTGGAACCGGATGGAATCGAGCACGGCGGTGTATTCCGACGGCGCGGCCGCGGCCGTACTCAAGCGGGGCGTCCGCCATTGCGAGTGGCTCACAACCGAGACCATCAGCGACGGATCGCTCGCCGACCTACTTCTCCTGGAGCAGGGCGGCGCCGCGAAGCCTTGGGGGCCCAGCACCGAACCACCGGAACCGGTCGCTTCCGCCGTCCAGCGGCTGAACGCGTTTTACGGCGGCGACAACGTGAGCATGCAGCGGTTCAGCGAACTAACGGTCCAGCGCACAAGGGACGTGGTCCTACGCGCGTGCAAACGCGCGAACGTGGAGGCGGGGACGGTCGCCCGGCTCATCCACCAGAACGACAACATTGTCGCGCTATCCCGGGTCGCCGACGACTTGGGCATCCCGCTCGACCGAACCAACGCCGAGATCGCCATGGACCACGGACATGTGGGCTGCGCGGATCAGCTGCTCACGCTTAATTTGGAGCTGTCCAGCGGCGCTCTCCGTGGGGGCGACCTCGTCGCGTTGACCGCGATGGGCAGTGGAATGCACTGGTCGTGCACACTCCTACGCGTTTAATATGGCAAACCTTGAGAAAGGCTTTCGCGTGAGTGACCACCGACTCGTGCTTGCCACCGCCACGACGCTGTCCGAGCTGTTCCGCGGCTTGGCCGCCGCGCGGGAGGCTGCCCCGGCCGTCGTCGACGGTGACAAGGTCCTCGGGTATGCCGACCTGAACCGGGAGTCCGACCTACTCGCAGCCCGGCTGGCCGAGCACGGAGTCCGCCGCGGCGAGCTGGTCGGGATCATGCTTGACCGGGGCGCGGACATTCCCGTGGGTGTCCTTGGGGTGCTAAAGGCGGGCGCCGCCTACGTGCCGTTGGATCCCGCCTATCCCGCGGAACGCCTGCGGTACATGGTTTCCGACGCGCGGATCACCGTCGTGGTAGGCGACAGCGCGCGAGCCGTCGACCTTGGTCTGACCGAGGTCGACATTCTTGCCCCACGCGCAGCCAACCTGCAGAACTTACCGGTGCCTAAGCCGCAGCAGGCGGGCACCGATCCGGCGTACGTCATCTACACATCCGGGTCGAGCGGCCGACCCAAGGGCTGTATAGTCTCCCACCGCAACGTCCTTGAGCTGCTGCGCGCCGCGCTCCCGCTGTTCAACGTCGGCCAAGACGACCGGTGGGCGCTCTTCCATTCGTTCAGCTTTGACGTCTCCGTCTGGGAATTCTGGGCCGCGATGGCAACGGGCGCCACCGCGGTCACCGTGCCGTTGCAGGCGGCGCAGAACGCGGAGATGCTGCTCGACCTACTCGCCAGTTCGCGAGTCACCGTGCTCGGGCAGGTCCCGTCTGTGTTCCGTGCGGTCGCGACCGCGTACGAGGACACGGGGAGGCCCGCGCTCTCGTTGCGCTACCTGGTGTTCGCGGGAGAGAGCGTCAACCTCGAGGTCATCAGCGGATTTCTCACGTCCTGCCGCGGCATACCGCCCACGGCCGTCAACATGTACGGGCCGACCGAGACCACGGTGTACGCGACCCACCGCGTGCTTACCCGGGCAGACTTTGAGGGTCCAGTTGCGTCGCCCATCGGTGCCGGCCTGCCGCATCTGCGGCTATCGATTCGGGACGAGCAGCTCCGGTCGGTGCGCGACGGCGAGGTCGGCGAGCTGCTGATCGCCGGCACCGGGGTGGCCGACGGCTACCTGAACCGCCCGGAGCTGACCGCCGAGCGGTTCGTCAGATTGCCCAGCGCCGGTGGTCCGGGCCACCACTATCGGACCGGGGACCGAGCGCGAAAGCTACCGGACGGGTCATTCGAGTACCTCGGCCGCGTCGACCAGCAAATTAAGCTGCGCGGGTATCGCATCGAGCTCGGTGAGATTGAGGCGGCGTTGCGCGCCCACGACGCCGTACGCGATGCGGCAGTCGTCGTCACAACGGCCGGCGAGGCACAATTTCTGGTTGCGTGTGTGGTGCTGACCGCCGCCGACGACCCGTATCAAGCGACCCAGCTGCGCAAGCACATGGCGAGCGTTCTCCCGCGGTACATGGTGCCTGACCGGTACCAAGTGGTTGACGCGTTGCCGCTCACCGGCTCGGGCAAACTCGACCGCCGGGCGCTGCTGGAGCTGGCTTGTCGGCGAGATTCTGCCACCCGGCCGGGGCGCGACCGGGCAGGTGGTGGCACCCGTTAGGCAGATCAGTCGAGAAGCGTCGCGCAGGCGTCTGGGTCCTCCAGGAGGTGCTTGATCCGCTGTAGAAATTGCATCGCTTCCCGACCGTTTACGAGGCGGTGGTCATAGGAAATCCCGATCGTCGTACAATCATGCAGGCTTAGCGACCCGCCGGGGTTCTGGCAGATTTCCTGCTCCGTCCCGCACAGAACGACCATCGCCGACTGGCCGGGAAAGACAATGGGTCGTGCGATGACCACCCCCGGCTCGTTGTGGAGGGAAAGCGTGATGTGCGCGCAGGAGAAGTCCTCCTCGCGGAAGCTCTGGCGCAGCGCCTTGATCCGGAACTCCATGAGCTGGTCGGCGATCTCGTCGATCCGGCGGTCGGCTGCGTCGTGGACCACCGGCAGAAACAGGCCGTTCCCGACGTCGATAGTCACCGCGACTCCCGGGGTGTCCGGCGCCAGCACGGACCGCTCGTCGATCCGGCATGAAAACAGGATCGGCAACGTCGCGTGCTGTGTTGCGATCGCCTTGACCAGGAGTTCTACGAGGCCGACCGGCTCGCCGCCGTCCGGTCTGGACAACTGGCCTACCGCGGTGAGCCATACCTTGACAGCCACGAACGCAGTGGGGATGCGCTGATGGGACTCCGTGACAACCGCGGCGATAGCCCGCTGGCGCCGGGACAGCTCCACGACTGACCCCTGGGGTGTGGCCCCGATGAGGGCCTGAATGTCGGCCGCCCTGACGACCTGCTTGCCGAGATTTCGCAACCGGGCCGACCCGATCCCATGCCGGTCCGCGAGGTCTTGGGCGGCTCGGGACAGCACGACCGGGTCGGCTTCATCCGCAGGCTGCTCGCGGGCCGGTGCGGCGCCGGTTGCAAGGTGCTCCTGGCGCTCTTGCTCGGACTCGAAGAGCCACGCAAGCGTCTGCCCGACTTTGTACTCGGCGCCGGCCTCAACCAACCGGTGCAGAACGGCCGGGCGGTCCAGCTCCAGTTCCTGCACGGCTTTCGACGTCTCCATCTCGGCGACGACCGTGTCGGCTGGCACGGTGTCACCGTCGGAGTACTTCCACTCCAGTAGGATGTAGCTTTCGTCGTTGTTATTGAACTTGGGCATGGAGAGTTGACGCACGGAGTGCCCCGATCACTAGATCGCGGATGTCTTCGGTTTGCGGGAGCACCTCGCGCTCTAGGTGTGCGGCAGAGGGAATGATGCTATCGGCCGCGGACAGCAACGCCACCGGACGCGTCAGCCGGCCCCAGAGCAGTTGGTAGATCTGCGTTGCCACCTCGCTACCCCACGTCCCGCCGGCGCTCGAGTCCTCGATCACGCAGACTAGGCCGGCTGCACCGAGCAGGTCGAGCAACGGCTCGACGGCGACCGGGTACAGTCGGCCAGGCACCACCACCTGGCAGCAGATCTCATCTTGGACGAACAGTTCTCGCGCCGCGGCTAGGACGCGGCTGGACAGGCCACCGGGCGCGATCAGGACACAGTCGCATGGGGTATCGCCGCGCATGCGGACGACGGTCGTCCCAGAGGTGGGGTCTATTAGATCATAGGCGAACAGATCGTCGACTACGCCGTCCCGACACATCCGCTGGCCATAGAGCACCTTGTCCTCGAAGAGCACGGCGGGCCCGCCGCTGGTAAGCGCCATGTTCAGCAAGCGCCCATTGTCGAGGAAGGGCGATACCTCATACACAGACAGTCCGGGAATGCCGATAAAATGTTTTTGTAGACTCTGGCTGTGCGTCGGGCCGTAACCACGGCGGCCGCCGGTGGGGCATCGCACGAGCACGTGCATCGGCACGGTGTGGCCGTACATGGACACGGATTTCGCGGCAAAGTTCACGATCTGGTCGAAGGCGAGCGTCACGAAGTCAGCAAACATGATCTCCACGATCGCCGTAGCGCCCATCAGCGCGAGGCCGTTCGCGATACCGACCAGCGCACCCTCGCAGATCGGCGTAGCCAGCACTCGCTCCGGGTGCCGGGTGGACAGTCCTCTCGTCGCCCGGAATGCCCCGCCGTACGGATCTAAGACGTCCTCACCGAGCAGGTACACGTCCGGATTCCGGTCCAGCAGGTCACCCAGCGCCTGGTTGAGGTTCTCGACGACCCGCTCGACTCCGCTCACGGCCGTTCCCACGACGACTTGGGCCGCGCGAGGACGTCCTCGACGACCCGGGCCACCCGGGCACGCTGCTCGCCATCGACACGGTCGAAGAGCTCCGGATCTTTCGCGCGGTACGCGTCGTGCCAGTCGTTAGCACGCGCCTCTGCGCGGGACTCGGCGTCCCTTGTGTCGTCGCCTTTGCTGTGCGGGCCGATACGCCGCACGTCGAACTCGACCACCGCGGGCTCCGCTTGCGTACGTACCCGGTCGACCACCGGCGCGAGCTGGGCGCGGAGCGCACCGATGTCGGTACCTGCGAGGCCGACATGTGCGATGCCGAACGCAGCGGCGCGCCCCGCAATGTCACCAGCCATGTGAGCCGAGATGGGCGTGCTCTGCGCAATCCGATTGTTCTCTACGATCACGAGCAGCGGAAGGCGCCACAGTGCAGCGAGGTTGAGCGCCTCGTAGACCGAGCCCTCTCCCCACGTGCCGTCCCCGACGAAGACAACCGCGAGCGCCCCCGAATGGGTTTGCTTCAGTCGCAACGCGACCCCGGTGGCGATGGGGAGGCTCTGACCCTGCACGCCGGTGGATAGGTAACCGGGGCGGTGGATGTGCTGGCTGCCACCGACTCCACCGCACACCGCCCCTACCCGTCCGGTGATCTCGGCGAGCAGCCCGGCCGGGTCAGCGAATCGGGCCAGGTAATGACCGTGACCTCGGTGGTTGCTGAACACCACATCATCCTCGCGCAGTAAGGGCGCGAGCGCGACTGGTACGTGTTCCTGGCCGAGGCACGTGTGCGTCGTACCGTCCAGATGACCCTCGGCAAAAAGGCGCAATAAATCCTGCTCGAAATGCCGGATCAGCAGAAGTGCGGCAAGATCGGCCTCGTCCGGTGGTGGCGATTCGACAGCTGCCACGCCAGACTGTACGCCACTGGTGAGAATCCGCATCGGTGAGCCCCTGATTCCCCTGTGATTTGGCTGGATAGAGCCTATAGGGTCGTGTGGCGAGCAGTGATCGCATTGGCTCTGCGTCTCTACTATGCCGCGTCTGGGGTGGGTGTGTCTAGTCGGACTCCTCAGGGAGGTTGATCGAGGGGCTCGACGCAGGATCTGAGGCGGAGTGATGTGAGTGAGGAGGAACCTTCGATCGTCACCTGAAGCTGCTGCCGCTTCCGCCAGCGACCAAGCGGTCCCGGGTGTCCCACGAAGCGCCACCCTCACCCCGGTGACCCGGCTGTCGAATCGCCCGGTGAATCTCGGTGACGGGTGGCCGGTCGCCCGGGGCTACCGAACGGTTCCAGACGTCCCGGCAGACCGCGCACCGATGAACCACCCTCTTACCAGAAACTAGGCACTTAAGCAAGGGGCGGGATGCCGACCGGTCCAGCCACCTGCACTCGTCGCCCCGCCGGACCCCGCTCGTGGTCGTGCGCAAGGACGTGGACCTGGCTGGAAGCAGAAGCGGCTCTCACAGACCCTTCCCCGGTGGCCCCTTAGCGCCTAGGATCTGACACGTCAGTCGGTCTACCCTCGGCACGGTTCGTTCAGGCTTGGAGGTGGTCGCGAGTCAACGCTGCCAAAATTGCCCAGTCCGAGCTGGATTGGTTTGGTGCCGCGATCTTAGAGAAGGGTACTCAGTCATGCCCTGTGAATGGCTACTGCGACATCCCTCGTCGCCGGTCGCCGCGAGTTCGGCAATCGTGGCGATACCGCACGCCGGGGGAGCGCCGTCGAGCTTCCGCGGACTGGCCGAGCGCCTTGGCCAGGACGTCGCATTGTGGATCGCTCAGCTCCCCGGGCGAGAACGCAGGTTCGCCGAGGCGCCGGTGTCCGACCTGGGCACAATGGCCAAGGCCCTGGCTGAGGCGATCAGTACCCGGGTCGGAGTGCCGTTCACGTTCTTGGGGCACAGCATGGGCGCGCTCCTGGCGTACGAGACTGCTCGCGAGCTAAGCCGGTCCGGCCAGTCACTGCCGGCCAAGCTGATTGCGGTGGTCAGCCCGTCGCCCGACGCACCTCCCACTCGCGTCGCCCGGCACCAGCTGCCCGACCGCGAGCTGCTGGACTGGATCCGGGGCCTCGGCAACCTGCCGGACATTCTGGTCGCCGACAGCGAGATTGTCGATCAGGTGCTCGCGGTGGCGCGGGCGGACCTATGCGCTGTGGAGACGTACCGGTTCGCCGAGGAGGAGCCGCTCCCGTTTCCGGTCACTGCCATCGCGGGCGCCGGCGATCCCGCGGTGAGCGAGCTGGACGTCGCCGGGTGGCGGCGGCACACGTCGGCGGAGTTCCGCCTGGAGGTGCTGCCGGGCGGTCACTTTCCCACCTCGCTGATCGACTCGTACGCCGAGCGGATCCGGGCCGAGCTGCCTGGTGCCGCACCGGGCGACGGTGCCGCCTCCGAGGACACGATCCGCAAGGTGACCGAGATTTGGGAGGACGTGCTCGGCTTGTCCGAGATCGAGGCCGACGAGGACTTTTTCGACTTGGGCGGTTACTCGCTCATCGCGACGACGCTAGTGTCCCGCTGCGCCAAGGCGTTCGGCGCGACGGTGCCGGTCCACCTCGTCTTCGACCATCCGGTCCTCGCGGACTTCGCGCAGCGGGTGGGGGAATTGGCTGCGGCGGAGACTGCGCAGGCGGCGACCGTGACGCCGCCCCGCGAAGGTTCGCTCAGCACACTGTTGGACGAATTCGAGCAGCAGATGTCTGCTCCGATCGATGTTCTGTGAATCGGGGGATTCGGGTGGGAGTCTCAGAGCTGCTTGAGCGTGTCGACCGGATGGGCCCACGACAGAGGGCGGACTTCGCGCGGGTACTAATCGACCGCGGATCGAGCTTCGGCGTATACCCGCTTTCGCCGGCCCAGCGCCGGATGTGGTTTGTCGAGGAGCTGTACCCGGGTAGCGCGGTCCACAACGTCCCCTATGCGTTCCTGCTCAAGGGCGAGCTCGACATCGACGCGCTGCGGACCTCGTTCGACGAGTTGATTCGTCGGCACGAGGCACTTCGGATGAGCGTCTTCGCGATCGATGGGACGCCTTGGCAGGCGGTTAACGAACCGTGGGAGGGAGTGCTCGCGATCGAGCCTGCGCACGATGGCGCCGAAGTTTGGCATGCCGCGCTCGCGTACGCCGCCGAAGAGGCTAGCCGTCCGTTCGAGCTGGCCAACAGCCCACTGCTGCGGGCGCGGCTGGTTAGGTTTCCCTCAGAATGCGCGCTGCTTTTGGTGACCGCACACCACATCGTCGCGGACGGTGGCTGGAGCATGCGGGTACTGTTCGCCGACTTTATGCGGTTTTACGAGTCGCTGTCAGCCACTGGCCAGCTGCCCGAGGTTGAAGCGGCGCCGAGCTTTGCCGCGCTCTTCCAGGCGCACAGCGAGCACACGGCGCGTCGCCGTCCGGAGTCGCTTGCTTACTGGACGAAGCAGCTGGCCGGCGCCCCGACCATGCTGGACCTGCCCACCGATCACCTGAGACGGACCGTGGCCCGAATGGTCGGCGACGTCGCCGAGGCGCACTGGCCGGGCCGGCTGGCCCACGACCTCACGGAGTTCGCCCGCGAGCAACGCGTTACCCCGTTTGCGGTACTTCTTGCGGGGTTCGCGGCACTGCTGCACCGCTACTCCGGCAGTGACGATCTGCTGATCGGGACCGCGGCGTCCAACCGAGATGGGGTACACGGCGTCGATGCAATCGGGTTGTTCGTCAACACGGTGGTGCTGCGGAGCCGGACGTCGGAGAGCATGTCCTTCCGGGCGCTGGTCACCGACACGATGGATACGATTGGTGGTGCGCAACGCCACCAGGAGTTCCCGTTCGAGTCGCTAGTCGAGGCGCTCAACCCGGAGCGTGACACCTCGCACCACCCGCTCATCCAGGTCATGTGCGCCATCCAGAACACTCACGCCGACGGCCTGCGGCTCGGCGGCGTAAACGCGCAGGCCGTTCCCGTGCACTCGGCGTCGACCAAGTGCGACCTCGGCATGACATGCGCGCTCGACAGGGACGCAGTGCGCTGCTGGCTCGAGTACGACACCGACCTGTTCCAACCGGAGACTGCGCACCGCATACTCGAGCACACCAAACGCCTGCTTACCGCCGCGTTAGCCGCCCCCGACCGCTCGGTCGGCACGCTGCCCCTGTGCACCGACCTAGAGCTGGCGCAGCTCGTCCAGGCGTGGGGCCGGGGAGACCGCGAGGTTATGCCTGGAAGACTGCCTCACGAGCTGTTCGAGGAGCAGGCGGACTGCGCGCCAGAGGCCCGGGCGGTGTCCTGCGGGGACACGTCGCTTACGTACCGCGAGGTAGACGACGCGGCCAACGGGCTCGCGCACGTCTTGCGCGCCGGCGGCGTCGGTCCAGACGTACGAGTGGGAATTTACTTGCCCCGCGGCGTCGACATGGCGGTCGCTGTGCTCGCCGTGTGGAAAGCCGGCGGCGCTTACGTCCCGCTGGACGTTGAGCACCCACCCGCTCGCTCCTCCACCATGCTCGCGGACTCTGGTGCCGGCCTCGTCATCACGGCAAACTCAGTCGCGGACCGCCTGCCAGCCACGGCTCAGACTGTAGACGTGCAGGCGCCCGCGGCGGTCGTCCGCCTACCCCGAATTGCCACCGGAGATAACCTCGCGTACGTGATCTACACGTCCGGGTCGACCGGGCAGCCGAAGGGCGTGGCCACTCCCTACCGGGCAGTGGTGACGGTCGCGGTCAGCCTAACCCGCGCCACGGGCGTCACGTCCGCCGACCGGATGCTCCAGTTCGCGTCCCTCGGGTTCGACGCCTCAGTGGCGGAAATCCTGCTGACCCTAATGCAAGGCGGCGAACTCGTCTTCGCGCCGAGAGAGGCGATCCAGCCGGGCCCCGAGCTCGAGGCAACCATCCAAGACCGAGGCGTCACCACGGCGCTCCTGTCGCCGACCGTATTGTCCATGCTGCGCTCCGACCGCGTCCCCAGTCTTACGACCCTGCTCGTAGGAAGCGAGATGGTGCCGCCAAAGCTTGCGTTCGAGTGGTCGCTGAGCCGCCGTGTGCTCTTTGTATACGGCCCGACCGAGGCGACCGTGATCTCGACGGCCTCGCCGTGTGAGCGCTTGGAGACGCTCTCCCCGATCGGCCGCCCGCTGCTCAACGAGGACGTCTACGTACTCGACGCCAAGGCACTACCCGTGCCGCAGGGTGTTCGCGGCGAACTGTACATCGGAGGCGCCGCTTTGGCCCGCGGCTACCTGAACCAGCCGTCGCTGACGGCCCGACAGTTTGTGCCGGACCCGTTTAGCGGGCAGCCCGGGGCAAGGCTGTACCGAACCGGCGACATCGTACGGTTTCGCCCTGACGGCGTATTAGAGTGCTTCGGCCGGGTCGACGGCCAGACGAAGATCCGTGGCATCCGGATCGAGCTCGGTGAAATTTCCCATCAACTCGGTCTGCTGCCGGACGTCCAGTCGTGTGCCGTTGTGGCCAGGAAATTCGGCCCCAACGATGTTCGGCTGGTCGCGTACGTCATGCCAACGAGGCCCGGGCCGGTCGACGACCGATCGTTGCGCGACTCGCTGCGCGTGGTCCTGCCCGAGTACATGGTCCCGGCTCGGTTTGTCGCCGTGAGGGAGATGCCGTATACCGCTAGCGGTAAGCTGGACTACGAGGCGCTCGACAAGGTCGGGTTGCCGACCGATCCGGTGGCGACGGTGGCGCGGATGGACGCGGTGGAGGGCGCGGTGGCAGATGCCTGGCGCGAGGTCCTAGAAGTCGTAGACGTTTCGGTCGACGACAACTTCTTCGACCTCGGGGGCAACTCGCTGCTGATCAGCCGCGTCGCGGCCCTCCTGCGGGAACGAATGGACCGGCCGGTGACCGCGCTGATGCTGGTGCGCCACCCGACCATCCGCAGTATCGCCGAGCACCTGGGCGGTGGCGCGGGCGCGGACCGCGAGGCGTCGTCCGGCGACCGGCGGGTCGCCCGTGAGGGCCGGATGCGTACCGCGGCCGTCCGCGCGGAGCGGCGAAACGGCCGGAACGGGGGGAGTGTCGGTGACTGACCTGTCCGGTCTTGAGATCGCCGTCATCGGCATGGCGGGCCGGTTCCCCGGCGCTGCCGACATTCACGAGTTTGAGAGCCTCGTCCGCGAGGGGCGCAACGTGCTCACCGAAGCCACCGACGAGGAACTCGACGCGCTGGGCGTGCCCGCCACGGCCTATCGCCGCCCGGATTACGTCCGTGCCCGAGGCCGGCTTGATGGGGTCGAGTTGTTCGACGCGGAACTCTTCGGCTACACCCCGATGGACGCGGCGGTGCTCGATCCGCAGCAACGGTTACTCCTCGAGTGCTGCTGGCACGCCTTAGAGGACGCGGGGTACGCCGGCCAGCGGAACCCCGGTCAGCTGGTCGGCGTCTACGCCAGCTCGAGCCTGAGCAGCTACCTCATCCGCCACCTGCTTCCCCACCCGACTATCCAAGCCGACATCGGCGCCCACCAGCTGTTGCTGTCCAATGACAAGGACACGCTCGCCTCCCGGGTGAGCTACGCGATGGACCTCCGCGGCCCATCGGTGGTCGTCCAATCGGCCTGTTCCAGCTCACTGCTTAGCATCCACCTGGCCAGCCAAGCGCTCATCGGGCGCGACTGCGACCTGGCCGTCGTAGGAGGGGTGGCCATCCGGGTTCCCCAGGCGGAAGGCGCCCAATACCAGCCGGGCAGCATTATGTCGCCGGACGGGCAGTGCAGGTCGTTCGACGCGGGCGCCAACGGCACGGTCGGCGGCAACGGAGTCGGGGTCGTAGTACTTAAGCGCCTCACCGACGCACTCGAGCATGGCGACACCGTTCACGCGGTCGTGCTGGGTTCGGCGGCCGGCAACGACGGCGCAGCGCGGGTGGGCTTCACCGCGCCGGGCGCGGAGGGACAAGCCGCCGTGATCCGCGCCGCGCTGGACGTCGCCGCGGTGGACCCAGCCGATGTCGGTTATGTGGAGGGCCATGGCAGCGCGACTCCGTTGGGTGACGCGATCGAGGTGGAGGCCCTCCTCAGCGCGTTCCGTGACGGCGCGGGTGACCGGCCCGGCGAGCCGTGGTGCGCGCTCGGCTCGGTCAAGTCGCTGGTCGGCCACTTGGACGCGGCTGCGGGGATCGCGGGGTTCATCAAAGCGGTGGGCACCGTGCGGGACGGGGTCATCCCACCGAACCCGCATTTCACCCGCCCGAATCCCGAGTCATCGCTCCCGCAGAGCCCCTTTTACGTGAACCGGACGGCCCAGCCGTGGCCGGCGTCGTTCGGCGTGCGCCGGGCCGGGGTCAGCTCATTCGGCATGGGCGGCACGAGCGTGCATCTGGTCATCGAGCAACCGCCCGAGCCGAGCGCGCCGCGACGGACGGCGGCGGAGGGCCCCGAAGTGCTGGTCGTCTCGGCGGCCGGTCCGGCGTCGCTGGAGGCCGGGCGGCGCAAGCTTGTCGACCATCTTCGGGCGAATCCGGACCTGGACATACGCGATGTCGCCCACACTCTGCTTGCGGGACGGCGCAAGCTGAGCCACCGCATAGCCCTGGTGTGTAACACCTCGGCCGCCGCGGTCTCCGTGCTGGACAGCCCGTCGGGGCCGCCCTACCGAGGGTCCGGGCCAGCGCACCGCGACGTGGTGCTGATGTTCCCCGGCCAGGGCACGCAGCAGGCTGGAATGGCGGCCGAACCGTACCGAGGCGGCGGTGTTTTCCGCGAGTGCGTGGACGAATGCGCGAACGTGGTCGGCGACCGACTTGACCTCGACCTAATCACCGCGTTGACCACTACCAGTGATGGCATCGCCGCGGCACTAAGCCGAACCCGCAACGCGCAGCCGGCGCTGTTTACCGTCGAGTACGCGACCGCGGTGCTGTGGCAGCACCTCGGAATCCATCCGAAGGCGATGATCGGGCACAGCATCGGCGAGTACGTGGCCGCAACGGTGGCCGGCGTGATGGACTTGGGCGACGCCATAACCCTGGTTTGCGCGCGCGGGCGCCTCATGGACGGGCTCCCGACGGGAACGATGCTGGCCGTCGAGGCCGCGGCCGACGACCTACCGGACGTCGCCGGCGTCGACATCGCCGCATACAACACGCCGGAGCTGACCGTCATCTCCGGTCCCGACGACCGGGTCGCCGTAGCTGAACGGGAACTGCACCAGCGTGGCGTGGCCTGCCGGCGGCTGCACACCTCGCACGCGTTTCACTCGGCCATGATGGCACCAATCTTAAACGAGTACGCCGACCTCGTGGCCACCGTACGGCTCAGCCCGCCGCGGATACCGGTCGTGTCGAACGTGACAGGGACCTGGCTCACCGAAGAGCAGGCCGTCAACCCCCGTTACTGGGCCGAGCAGCTCCGAAGACCCGTCCGGTTCCGGGACGGCGTCCGCACCGTGCTAAAGCGCGAGCGGCAGGTGCTGCTAGAAGTTGGCCCGGGTGTGACGCTGACGAGCCTCGCTGGGGCACACCGGCTCGGCCAGAGCGGGCACGCCGCCGTGAGTTCCTCCGCCTCGAACCGCACAATCACCGCGGACTCCCTGGCCAGGGCGTGGGCGAGTTTGTGGGTCGAAGGCGTGGACCTCGACCAGGCGACCGGCAGGCGCACCGGCCGCAGAGTTCGTCTGCCTGGCTACACGTTCAACCGATCAAGGCATTGGATTGAACTACCTCGAGTCACACCGACCGCGAGCGAGGCTCCGTTACCCGAGCGGGCCTTGACGGCCGAGACCGAACCGACCGAGCTTTCAGTCCGGCTGACCGAGACCCAGGCTCTTGTCGCCGACGTATGGCGTGAGCTCATGGGCATTGATCGGCCTGGACCGAATGATGACTTCTTCAGCCTCGGCGGGCATTCGCTGCTGGCAGTCCGAATTCTAGCCCGGATCGGCGCTGCGGTCAGGGTGGAGCTGTCAGCACAGCTTCTGTTCGAACATCCGACTATCGCCGGCTTGGCGCACGAGATCGACCGGCTGCGCGCGGTGCGAGATTCCGACGTCGAACTGGACGCCCTTGTCGCGCGCTTGGGCGCGCTGCCCGACAATGAACTGCGTGCGGGATTGGCCGGGCTCAACGACGGCGACGCCGACGAAGGAGCAGCGCGTTGAGCGAGACTGCGAGCGACAATTTCGAGAGCGTCATCAGCGGACTGGCGCCGGAACGGCGGCGCCAGCTGCTGGCAAAATTGCGGCAACGAGACCAAGCCGGCTCCGCCGTTCGGTTTCCCCCCGAACGGCTACACCCCGCCGGAGAACCGGCACAGCTGTCCTTCACCCAGGAGCGCATGTGGTTGCTAGACCACCTTGATCCTAACGGGGCGCCTCACAATATCCATTTCGCCCTGCGCGTCCGGGGCCGGGCCAACCAGCGGGCCCTGCACACCGCACTCGACGAGATCGTGCGCAGGCACCACGTCCTGCGCACCGTCTTCACAGGGGACCTCGCACGCCCGCGCCAGACGGTTCGGCCACCGGTTTCCTTTGAGCTCCCCGTCATTCCACTCACGGACGGCACGGCCACCGTCGCCGACCACATCACTCAGCTCGGCGGGCAGCGCCTCGACCTGGCGGAAGGTCCGCTGATTCGGGCAACTCTCTTGTCCGGGACCCAGGAGGACGTCCTAGTGGTCGTCGTCCACCACGCCGTGTTTGACGGTTCGTCGATCGACGTGTTCGTCAGCGAGCTCGTGGCGCTTTATCGAGCGGCCGTCGACGGCCGCCCGGCGGATGTGCTGGAACTACCCGCCCAGTACTCCGACTGGGCCACGTTCCAGCGCTCGAGGTTCGATGGCCGACCCATGGCGGACCTCCTCGGCAACTGGAAGCGGCGGCTTGCCGACGCGCCGGCACTATCCACCTTGCCGCCGGACTTCCCCCGGCAGTCGTCCCATACCCGGGACGCCGGCCACTGCGCAGTGACCCTGCCGCCGGACGTGGTAACCGGGCTGGAGAAGTTCGCACGCGCCCAGCGCACCACCCCGAACGTGGTGGTAATGGCCGCGATCGCCGCGCTGTTGCAGAGCGAGACCGGGTCGTCGGACATCCTGCTCGGGGTGCCGGTCGCCGGCCGCACGCACATGGCCACCGAGTCGCTGATTGGATGCTTCGAGAACACCGTGGTCGTGCGGATGGATCTCCCAGGGGAGCCGACACCGGTCGAGCTCATCCGGCATGCCCACCGCACGTTCGCCGAGTCCTACCAACACCAAGACGCGCCGTTCGTCCAAGTGGTGGAGACCGTCGCGCCGGCTCGGACGCTTAACAGCAACCCGCTGTTCCAGATTCTGTTCAGCCTGTCCGGCGCCGGTGACACAGATAAGCAAACTGACGACGACCTTTTCACGCCGGTGCCGGTGGCGGGCGGCGCCGCAGAGTTCGACATGCTGATCTCGCTGACCCACCGCGCGGGCGAGGTCGTTGGTACGGCGGGCTACGACGCCGCGCTGTATCTACCTGGCACTGTTGCCGGCTTTTTCACCCGGCTGTCCCGGGTGCTGACTGACTTCTTTGAACACCCCGAGCGCCCCCTGCCCGAGGCGGAAAGCCTGCGCCGGGAGGAGGTCCGGCTGTGGACCTCCTTCCCCGCGGAGAGCATGGCCGAAAACGTACGGACCTGGCTGCGGACGTTGCGCGCGCGGGCCGACCTACTGGTCGAAGACTCCGCCGTGGCAGCGCTGGCGCCCGAACGACCAGGCGCCGCAGTGTGCCTGGTGCGCTGGCAGGACCGCCTCGCCGACGTCGACCCCCAAGCAGTTGGCGGTGTCCTGGCCGCGTTCGCTGGCGAGCTGGTCGCCTGGGTCACGGCAGCCGCCGAGGCCGGGCGTACGGTTATCGTGGGACTTTGCCCGCCCTCCCCAGCATTTGCTGGGGAACCATGGGCGCAGGCCCTCGGCTGGTGCGACGATGCAGTCGTCGCGTCGCTCGACGGTGTCGACGGTGTCGAGGTGGTGCGACCCGACCAGTGGACTACGCGCTACCGGGTGTCGCGAGCCGGGCGGAAGACCGGCGACGGCCCATACTCCCTCGAGTTCTCGGCCGCCGCGGCCACCGAGGTGGTCCGCCGACTTTCGCGGCCGGCCGCCGCTCAGAAGTTCGTACTGCTCGCTGACTCGACCGCCGTCGGCCGGACTAGGGCGCTGATGTCCGACGAGGACGTCCGATCGGGGCGCCACGTCTTTCTCGTTACCAACCGCGCGGCCGTTGAGTCCGCACGGGCGGCCTTTCCCGGCGTTGTCGTCTTGCACTGCCCCACGGACGACGTCGAACGGTTCACAGACCACCTATGGGTACTGGATGAGCCACGAACCCGTCCCGGGCTGCGCACCGTCCAGCTCGACTCGTCTAGGCTGGAATACATCGCGAACGAACTCGCTTCGCCGAGCGCCGCGGCCATGCGCACGTTCTCGTTTGCCGAGGCCGAAGCCGGGACCCGTGAAACCATCCGCGAGCGGACGCTCCCGCGCGACGAAATGGAGCGGCGGGTAACCGAAATCTGGCGCGACTTCTTGCCCGGCGCGAGCGGCGACGTCCGAGAGGACTTCTTCGCCGCGGGCGGCCACTCTATGCTCGCCCTGCAGCTGCTCGGGTCGATCCGGGAGCGGATGGGGGCGACCATTCCGCTAGCGATATTCTTCGCCCAGCCGACGATCGCGTGCTTAGCGCGCGCGCTCCAGAACGCCGACACCGTCGTGGCGGCGCCGATCCCGGCGCTAAGCCGCGACTGTCCGCTCGAGCCCTCCCTCGCCCAGCAGCGCTATTGGACGGCGAGCCGGTTCGGCGACGAGCCGAACCGGTTCAACATCACCTTCGCGGCGCGACTGCGGGGCGCCCTGGACAAGGAAGCATTACGGACGGCCGTCGCCGCCGTGGTACGGCGGCATGAGGTGCTGCGATCCACATTTCCCGAGGTCGACGGCCGTCCCTCGGTAGTGTTCCACGACCGGGGGGACCACTGGCTACCCACTCTCGACATCAGCGGGATTCCGCAAGCCGATCGCCTTGACGCCGTCGACGAGTACATCCATGAGCATTCCCAGGCCGCCTATAATCTGGCAAGCGGTCCGCTGCTGCGGGTACGGTTACTGACGGAGTCACCGGATCTGCACTACCTACTGCTCGGAATGCACCACATCGTCTCCGACAACTCGTCATGGACGATTTTCTTGCGAGAGCTGGAGGCCTTTTACGAGATTGCGGCCGGCCGACGCGCCCAGTTGCCGGAGCCGCTCCCGATTCAGTTCGCGGACTATGCGATGTGGCAACGGGGCTGGTTGACCGGTGCTGAGGCGGCCGAGCACCTGGCGTATTGGAAGGAGATGCTCGCCGGCGTCCCGATGTTGTCTGCAACGGCAACCGATCGGCCCCGGCCTGCTACGACCACCAACCGCGCACGGCACGCGGACCGGCTGTTCAGCGCCGAACTCGGACCCGCGCTGAAGGCAATGTGCCGCGCGACGGGCATGGCGCCGTTCACCGCCCTGGCGACCGCGTTCGGCGCGCTGCTCCGGCGTTACGGCTGCCAGCAGGACCTTGTTGTGGGCACCTCAGTCGGCGGTCGCTACCGCGCCGAGGTAGAGCCGCTGATCGGCTGCCTGTCCGATCTGCTGCCGATCCGCTTAGACGTTCCGTTGGATGCCACCTTCGAGGAGCTGGCCAACGGCGTGCGAACCCGAGTCACCGGAGCACAGGGCCATCAGGAAATTCCGTTTGCCGCTATTCTTGACGAGGTGCGGCCGCAGCGCGGTTCCGGCCAGCACCCGATGTTTCAAACAGTACTTAACTATCTGTCGCCGTCGGTGGCGGTGGTCGGCGGCATTCCGCTTGAGCAGCTGGAAGTTCCGGACACCGGGCTGGACTTCGACCTGTTCCTCACCGTCTCGTGGTTCGGCGATCGGCTGCTCGCAAGCCTCCGCTACTCGGCCGACCTATACGAACCCGCCACTGCCGGGGTACTGCTCGGCGCGTTTGAGGCGCTACTGGCCGACGCCGTATCCGGCACCGACCGCACGATCGCCGACGTGCCGCTCGGGGAAAGCTTCGCCGTACCCCGGGTGGCTCCGCACGCCGAACCCGTGGCAGTCCAACGGCCGGCGATGGCCGTGACGCTGGCGTCAACCTTCACGGCCGAGCCGGTCGTCGCGGGCGCCAAGTTCTGGCTGGCCGCCTTTGGCATCCCGAGTGAGCTAGCGTTCGCGCCATTCAGCCAGGTCGTCCAGCCGCTGCTCGACTCGGGCGGTCCGCTGCACGCCGAGCCGGACGCGCACAACGTCATCCTGGTGCGGTGGCAGGATCTGCTATCGGCCTCCTCAGACGGACAGATCCGGCCGGCGGCTGCCGTCGCTGCGCTCGACCGAGCGCTGCAAGAGCTGCTGAACGCGGTAAAGCACCATCGCGAGTGGTCGAATACTCCGCTGACGATCGGTTTCTGCCCGCCATCCAAGGCGTTTCGAGGAGCGCACTGGGATCAGCTGTTCTCCGGGGCTGCCGCGCGGTTCGTTGGCTCCGCCCGGCGAGTGCCGGACGTCGCCGTGAGCAATCTCGGCGAGTTCATGCCCGCCTTCCGAGTGACCGAGATCGACGATCCACTCGGCGACGACCTCGCGCGGATGCCGTACAGTCGAGAGGCTTTCGCGGTGCTCGGTACCGCGCTGGCGTTCGCTATGGCTGAGCGTCACGGCCGGCCGGTGGACACCGTCGTCGTCGGCCCAGGCGTCGAGGTGACCGCGGAGCTTGCCGGCTACCTCCGCGGGCACCTGCGAGCCGGACGCCGGCTGGTGCTGACCGGCGAACGGGTGCCGGACGAGCTGGTCCACCCGCGCAGCGAACTGGTGTCGCCACAGAGCTTCGCGTCGCTGCTCGCCGACGGCGCCACAGGGTTCGACATCTTGCTCGTGCGCGATCAAGCCGCGGCGGGCGAACTGCGAGCCGTCCGCTCGGATCTAACACATCTCGTCGCGCCCACGGGGGACTTAAGCGCTCCGCTCTGGGGTGGTCACGGACCGACCGCGTGGCGGCTGCCCGACGCTGTCGTCTACGCGCTGGCCAGGGGCACCGACGGCGCCGCCCTCGTGGAACTCGTATCCAAGGTCCAATCCGGGCGGGCGGATACCGGGGATCACGTCGCGCCCACGGCACCGGCCGAGCGGGCGCTCGCAGAGATCGTCGCCGACCTGCTGCGCGAAGAGAAGGTGAGCGTAACTGGAGACTTTTTCACCATGGGCGGCGACTCCCTGCTCGCGATCCAGCTAGTGTCCCGCGCGGCCCGCGTCGGGCTCTTGCTCACCCCGCAAATGATATTGGCACACCGTGACGTTAGGTCGCTGGTCGAAGCCGCCGGGCAGAGCCCCCGCCTGACGGCGGCGGCAGAGTACAGCGGCCCGTTCACGCCGACGGTGGGGCAGCAGTGGTTCTTCGGCGAGATCGCGCCGACCTTGCCCAACCCGTCGCACTTTAATCATCCTTACTACGTCACGCTCCTGGAACCGGTGTCCCCGGCACACCTCGAGCGTGCCCTCGAGGTGTTGCTGCGCCGGCACGAGAGCCTGCGTTCTCGGTACACGAGGACCGGTGACGCGGTCATCGCGCATATTCTGCCCGCCGCCGGGCAGGCCGACCTGACGTACTACAACCTGGCCGATCTAGACCACCAGGCCAGAGATGACCAGTTGCTGGAGCTGACGTCCAGGGCGCAGACCACGCTGGATCTGGCGGCGGGCCCGGTCCACCGGGCCTTTCTCTTCGACCTAGGTCCAAACGAGCCGCAGCGGTTGCTGCTGCTGAACCACCACGCGGTGGTCGACGGCGTCTCCCGTGGAGTGCTGCTGAGCGAGCTCGAACTACTCCTTGGCCAGCTGGAACGCGGTCAAGAGCCGGCGCTGCCGGAGACTGGGATGTCCCTGGCCGCGTGGTCGAAGTGGACCGACGAATACGCCAGGTCGGCTAGGCTCAGCGCGCAAGCAAGCTTCTGGCTGGCGCAGGGCCGGCCGGCCGGCAGTTCGCTTGTGGTCGACCACGAAAGCCGGCCGGTTACCATTGATACTATCCGTATCGCCCGAGGCGCGGTGTCGCCGGCCAGGACGGCCCGCTTGCGCGACTTGGCCCGCCGCTCGGGCCTCCGCTTCCCGGATCTGCTGGCCGCTGCGGTGGCGAGCCGGGTAGCCACATGGAGCGGTGGGGATGCGGGGTCGATATACCTCGTCACCCTAGGGAGGCCGGACTACTTCCCGGACGTGGACGTGTCACAGACGGTCGGCTGGTTTCAAAGCCAGTACCCGGTCGCGTTCACCGCACCGACCGGGTCCAGCGCCATAGAGCGGGCGATTTCTGTGGGGGCCCAACTGAACCAAGCGCCGGACGGGGGGATCGGGTATGCAACCTTGCTATACCAGAGCCCGTGGGGCGATGTCCGACATCGGCTGCAGAGCATGCCTAAGGCCCAGGTTAGTTTCAACTACATGGGCGACTTCGGGCTGTCTGATGCGGCCCCGGGGGCAGAGCGGTTCATGCCGGCGCGCGGGTCGTTCGGGCATTCGATGGACGAACGCGGCACCTGGCCGCACCTGCTCGATTTCATCGTGACCACCCAAGGCGGAGGACTGCGCATCGAAGTGAACTACAGCTACAACGTGTTCCGGGGCAGTACTGTCGACCGGATGCTCGACGAACTGGACGCGGAGTTCGAGCGGATCATTGAGGAGACGGCACGGTGAACAACGACACCCGGCCGAAGACCCGGCGTGCCACCGGAGTGCCCGCGCTGGTGGTGCTGGCCGCCGGGCAGCTGCTCTCTGCCGTCGGCACGAGAATGACCAATTTCGCGCTTGCGGTCTACGTCTACGACAAGACAGGCAGCGCCACACAGCTCACGACGCTGAGCCTGTGTGCGGTGCTGGCGACCGTGGTGTTCAGCCCGCTGGCCGGCGTACTGGTAGACCGGTGGAGTCGGCGATTAACGATCATGCTTAGCGATCTGGGTTCGCTGGCCGTCACCGCGGTGCTGCTGTTGCTGTTCGCTACCGGGCAGATTTACGTATGGGAGCTGTACGTGACCAACTTGCTCACCGGTGCGTTGCTGGCCTTCCAGATGCCCGCCTACATGTCCGTCATCTCAACGATCGTGGACAAGAAGAATTACCCAAGGGCGTCCGCCATTTTTTCGATCACCCGATCAGCGCCGACCGTGATCGCGCCCGGGGTGGCCGCCGCAGTTTTAGCCACCGTCGGCATCGAGGCCATCCTGGCCGTCGACACCTTGTCGTACGCGGTCGCGGTGGCGACCGTGTTCTTCGTCGCGTTCCCGGCTACCCAACCGAGTGCGCGCCACGGGATCGCCGACCTCCTGCAGCAGACGGTATTCGGCTTCCGCTACATCTGGAAGTCGTCGGCGATGCGGAGCTTAGAGACCGTCCAATTTCTCACAATCCTGCTTTCCGGATTCGGCGCCGTTCTGATCACGCCGTTCATTCTGGCTCGCACCGGGGATGTGGCGAAGGTCGGCCTGGTCAGCTCCATCGGGGCGGTCGGTGGCATTTTTGGCGCGCTGCTGGTGTCCGCGCTGAGACCGACGCCGCGGAAGGTTCGGCGGATGCTTGCAGGAACGCTCGTTCTTGGAGTCCTCGGCCGGGCCGTGTTCGGCTTCGCCGACTCGGTCCTCGCGTGGTCGTTCGCCTGGACGGTCACGTGGTTCTGCCTACCTTTCGTCAACTCGTACGGGCATGCGATTTGGCAGGAGAAGCTGGATCCCGCGATCCAGGGCCGAATTTTCGCCACCCGCCAGTTGATCGAGGGAATTGGCGTCCCTATCTCGTTCGGCATTGCGGGCCCGTTGGCCGACCACGTGTTCGAGCCGCAGATGCGGCCGGGGCACGTTCTCGGCAACGTTTTCGGCTCCCTGCTGGGCACGACGCCTGGATCGGGAATGGCCCTGATGTACGTGTTGACCGGAGCCCTGCTCGCAGTGGTCGCCGTGGCCGGGTTCTCGGTTCCTTCCGTCCGGGACGTCGAGGTCGTCGTAGCTAATTTCGAGGAGTCCACCGAAGGGCCGGTGGCGGCCGTGAACCCCAAAGCTTCCCAAGACAAAGCAGTGAAGAAGGCGGAGGTCTGACTGTGGAACCCACATACATCGTCGTCCGGAACGACGAGGAGCAGTACTCGATTTGGCTCGCCGACCGCGAGCTGCCGCCCGGTTGGTACGGCGTCGGGTTCACCGGGACCGAGCAGCAGTGTCTCGACCACGTCGCCTTGGTGTGGCAGGACATGCGTCCGGCCAGCCTGCGGCAGGCAATGAGTTGAGCACAAGGGAGATCGCTGAGTTGGTCAGCGCCATTCTGGACCTTAAACCGGCCGAGATCGCCGAAGACCGCGCCCTAAGCTCCTACTCCACGTGGACCAGCCTGAAGCAGGTTCAACTCGTGGCTGCACTGGAGTCGGAGTTCGGCGTTTCTCCAAGCATCAAAGAGATTAAGGCGATGCGGACGGTCGCCGACTTTCGCCGCCTGTGCGGCGCGGAGGGCGCGCCGTGACTGCCGGAACTACGCTGAACGTGTGGCGGCGCTGGCGGGAAGTCGAGCGCCAGGACGCTACCTACCGGGTCGTGGTCCTATCCAGCTACACCGCCGATCCGGTGGTGCCACACCTTGGTCTCGCCCTGCACGACGGCGGGCTGCCCGCCCGTCTCATAGTCGGCCCGTACAATCAGATAGTCCAGCAGTGCGTCGATCCCGGCAGCGCCACAGCCGCCACGGAGCCCGACATCGTGTTCGTTGTGCCGCGCTTCGAGGAGTGCTGGAACCAGTTTCCGGCGCCGGGCGACCTCCCGGCCGCAGATTACGCGGCCGAGCTGCTCTTGCTCGCGGACGAGGCCGTGGCGGCCTGCGCGCGTTGGAACGCCATACTCGTCTTCGTCCTTCCCGCGTTGCCAGAACAACGGCTGCTCGGGGTCGGGGATTGCGGAATGCGCCGCGGCACGGTGGCTACCGCCACCGCGGTACGGGAGGCACTGCGCGACAGACTTGCCGGGCGGCCCGGCGTGGGCCTGCTCGACGCGGAGGCGGTGGTTAGATCGCTAGGGTCCGCCAATGCGCACACGCCCGTGCTCGAGCGGCTCGCCAAGATCCCGTATAGCGACGGTTTCTTCGCCGGTCTGGCAGACCAGGCGGCGCGACTGCTCCGCCTGTGGTTTAGGCCTGCTCAACCGTGCGCAGTATTGGATATGGACACCCTGGTGTGCACTGAAGGGGGCCTACGGCCGGGCGCCGAGCTTCTGCGACCGGTCGTCGACCAGTTCCGCGCCGCCGGTGTGGGCGTCATCGCGGTTAGCAACGAGCAACCAGACCTGGTCTGGCCCAGGTTGCGGTCTCTGTTCGGCGACGAGTGGGAAGAGCTTGCGGATGACTGGCAATTCGCCGGTGACTCGCGGCTACCTGAGTCCGCGGGCGCCAGCGTCCTGACGGCTGACCCCGAACGTTGGCCGGACGGTGCTGGCGTGGTCGACGTCGGCGAGGAACCCGAGTTGTGGGCGTCCAAACTCATTGGCAGCACCGTCTGGGATCAAGTTCCACCGCCGGACTCGCCACGAGCGTCCGAGGTTTCTGCCGCGACGCCGAGCGCACCCATGTCGCTGGCGAGGTACATCGCCGGCCTTGGAGTGTCGGTCGACTGGCAACCGGTGGACAATGATTTGGTGCCCTCGGTTACGGAGATGGCGGAGAAGACCAAAGATTTTACCCTCGGACTCGACCACGACCAGCACAGCCTGACCGCGCTTGTGGCGGACGGCACCGGTCTGGTCTTGGTCGGGGAAGTCCGCGACCGGCTCGGCAAGTACGGTCACGCTGTGGTGTTCGGTGCGCGATTCGCGAATGGGTGCTGTGTAGTGGACCCGTTTTATGTAAGTTGCCCGGCGATGGGCAAAGGAGTAGAAGACGTCGCCCTCGACCGGATCATGCGGCTGGCGGCTGACCACCACTGCAACAGGTTGGTGTTCCGGTTCGTGCCGACCGGCCGCAACGACGCCGCTCTACGCTTCCTCCGGAACATCCCCGAGGCCGGTTCCGTCCGCGTGATCGTAGAGGAGTCGTCCAGTCAAGTCGCCGCTGCCGCGGCGACATGACCGACTTCGTTGTTCTTGGCAGCGGGTCGCTCGCCCGAGTCGTCTGCTACAGTTTGGCCGCGTCGTCGGCGCGGCCGATCCGGGTGGCCGTGGTTGGGCGGAAAACCGCGACGGTCGAGGAAATCTGCCAGGTCTCCCGCGCGCGAGCGGCGATCGGGGAGAGCACGGCTGCCTTCCGGGCCGTCACCGTACCGACGTGGCGGCCCGAGGAGCTGGCGTCGGTGCTGGCGCGTTTCGTTCCGGACGCGGTCCTGCTGTGTGCGTCGACCCAGTCCCCGTGGGAGGGCGTAGAACGCCCTTCGGCATGGACCCGGTTCGTCGCTCGAGCCGGGTTCGGGGTGACGTTGCCATTCCACGTCGAGCTGGCTGAGACGGCCGCGCGGGCCGCCGCCGCGAGCGCACCACACAGTTTGTTCCTGAACGCGGCGTTCCCCGATGCGGTCAACCCTGTGCTGGCGGCGCTGCGCGCTCCTGTGTTCGCGGGTGTCGGGAACGTCGCGGTACTCGCTGCAGCGGCCCGCGCCGGCCTCGCTGGGGACGGCTTGGAGGGGGAGCTGGCAGTGCTCGCTTACCACGTCCACCTTCACGCACCCGCGAACGCCGAGGACGAGGCCCTCATCTACGTGGACGGGTTACGCGTGCCAGCCACACCATTGCTCGCCGCTCAACGCCGCGTCAACCGGCGTGAGGCCAACCAGGTGACGGGTCTGTCCGCGGCCCGGACACTGCTAGCGGCGGTCGGCGAGGACCCCGTGGCGGCCCACCTGCCGGGGCCAGCAGGACTGCCAGGCGGCTACCCGGTGACAATCGGAGCACGCCGGATCGCGCTGCGGCTGCCCGGGGGAGTGACGGACCAAGAGGCGGTTCAAGTCAACCGCCGATGGGCGGAGCTGGACTCGGTCACCGTCGAGGGGGATCGGATCCGTTTCACAGGCGCCGCGGCTGCGACACTGCCCGCGGTGTGCCCCGGCGTGCCGATCGAGTTCCCGATGGCAGATCTCGCGGCGGTTCGCCTCGTTCTTACCCAGCACCGTGACCGACTGCGCGACACCGCCGGGTGAACTCCGATTACACGCTGGCGTCGATGCGGGCAAGCTTGCGCCCGACCTTTAGGTAAAGATGGCCGGTCCGTCCGTCGAGCATACCCTCGATCACGGATGCCAGCGGTTCGCGGATGTCGTCAACGCTGAGCGTTATCTGCTCGTGGCTGCCGTTCAACTCGACCACTAGACGCAGGCCATTTTGCTGGGCAACACGGCGGACGTCACCGCTGCTCTTGGCGAAGCCGAGGGCCTTGAGAACCTCGGTGATCGGCCGGCGCAGGTCTTGGACGGTGGGCAGGTCCTCGACCTCGCCGAAGCTGCGCCGCGAAAAGTGGGCGGAGAACTTTTCGCGTGCCTTCATCGCCGCGTCCACGCCGTGAACGGCGGCGGTGACCTCACCGGCAAGGATCTTCTTTAGGTCCATCGGGTGCACCGTCCGAGCGCCCGCCCGCTCGCTGGTAATGGCGAGCTCCGAGTCCACCCACTCCGACAATGCCCGGAAGTAGGGGTCGACCAGCCGGTCGGGCAGCGACATGATCTCACCGAAGATCTCGCCGGGCGGAGCGGTCAACGGCACGTAATCGCCCCGAGATTTGCTCATTTTAGCGCCGACGCCGTCCGTGCCCTCGATCAGCGCTGTAGCAACCACGAGTTCGGGAGTCTGGCCGCAAATCTCCATCACTTTGCGACACATCTGCATGTTCAAGAACTGGTCGATCCCGCCCACCTCAAGATCACAGTGGGTCTCCACAGAATCGAGAGCCATCACGACTGAGTAAAACAGTTCAGCCAACGACAGACCTTGCCCGGCGTCGAGGCGCTTGCGGAAGTCCTCCCGCTGGAGTGGCATCGACGCCGGAATCTGCGCCATAATCTCGAGGATCTCAGGCAAAGTGACCTGCCGCAGCCAGTCCCCGTTGTGGCGGAACTGGACGCCCTTGAAGTCAAAGAACGGCGTAACCTGTTGGCGGTAGGTGGCCAGGTTGCGGGCGATGTCGTCGTCGGTAAGAGTGGGACGCTCGTCAGAGCGGCCCGAAGGGTCACCGATCTTGGCGGTCATGTCTCCGACGATGAACACGACCTGTTGACCCATGCGCTGGAAGCGGCTGAGGATGAGCATGGGCACCGCGTGCCCTAGGTGTACCTCGGTTCCGGTCGGGTCGATACCGAATTTGGCGATGAACGAGCGGCCCTCGCTATCCGCCGTCCGAATTCGCTCGGCCAACGCATCGACCGACGGCTGGAGCTGCTGCGAGCGTGCGGCGATTAACGCGGCCTGCTCGTCCGGAGGCAGGTCCGACAGGTCCATGGTTCGGCGCAATGTGGTCTCCGCCAGCAGCTCGCGCACGGTGGCATCAGCCGCCAAGTCGCCGTCCTTAAGCAGGGCGGTAGCGCGCACAACGGACTGGCTCAGTCGGGTCATGGAAATCTCCAGGGAAGTGGTTGCCTATCCAAGCAATTGACGTACCGCGAACTAGACTTCCCGAGATCCGCAAACGGGGTGGCCACCTAATTGGCCACCGCGGGCTGGTCCGCCCTAGCGCGGGTGTTCTGGCGGGGCATTCGAGGCACGTATGCCTTGAAGGCCGAAGTTCACCCGCTGTAATATACCATTAAGGGGCTCGCTGACCCTATTGGGGACGTTCGACGCACGCTCGACTTCCGCATGGATCATCACCGCACCGACCACGGAGCGCTCTTTCTGAACAAGTTTCAAGACGCGGCCCATTTCCTCCCGGGTTTTCACTGAGACAACCGAGCGGTAGCCAGCAGCCTTTGCCAACCTGGTGAGAGTTCCGGTAGACGGAGGGACATCCTGTCCACCGGTTGAGTCGTAGCACTGGTCATCTAGCACTACATGAACGAGCCTAACAACGTCACCGAAATCGGCTGCGAGACAGAGCGAATTGAGGTTCATCGCTAAGCTGCCGTCCCCGTCCACGACCACAACCAGACGTTGCGCCTCGACCGACATCCCCACGCCTATAGATGCGGCCAAACCCATGGAACCAACCATATAAAAGTCGAGGGGCCTAGGCTCAGCATGGGCTATGCGACTAATGTAACCCGTGGTAAAGACGCAGGGCGTATCTGGAAAGTGCTGCCGCAAGTCCGCTATGACTGAGAGTTTCGTCAGGCGGTCCAATTGAACGCCTCGACAGACACGAGAACGGCCGCAGGACCAGCTGAACTCTTACGCCACCCCATTAGGAAATCTCGCACTCGATCTAAGTCCGCTCCCGAGTCGAAGGTAATGGTCGGAACGCCAAGGAGGTTCAAAATCGGCCCAGTCAGTATGCCCATGCCTTGATTCTCGGGCGTCTTGTCACTGCCTAGACCTCTCATGCCAAGCACCAAGAGAATTGGCGCTCCGTAAGGAACGATCAAGCTGCTCATGGCATTCACGCTCTGGCCGAAACCCGAGTTCTGCATGAGGACGACGGGACGGCCTCCCGCGCACACAGCGCCCGCCGCTATCCCGAGCGCTACATCCTCTCGATTGACTGTTCGCAGCCTATCGGCCGCGAGGATTTCATACAGCGGTGCTAGGACGCCGCAAGGCGTTCCGATTACGGGTGACACGCCAGCTGGGCATAGCAGCCGTGCTAAAGCTGCCGCAGGGTGCTGCCCCCGATCGGCAGAGTCTGAGTTAGAAATTGACCGCATGGCACCTCCGAATGTCGACCTGAGCCAGCCGGGCTTGTGGGCTGCTCGACAGGCGACCGCGGAGCGAGGATTCCCACGCCGTCCGCGACATGTCCCCGGCCCGCGAGCTGGTTGCCGCCGCTGACGTGCCAGGACTGGCCAGCTGAGCCAACAGCCTCGACCGGCTGAGCGAGACCAACCGGACCGACCACACGGCCCGCGGACACGGCGCCCTCGCCCCCGCGCTGCTGCCGCCAGCCGCGATCGCGACCAGCAGTCGATCACCGCTGGCTGGGCGGCCAACCTCAGCCATGAGCCCGGCGGCCGCGGTACCAGCAGACGACCCAAGCACGTCAACCTCCTCGGCTGGTTCGACACCCACGGGGCCAGTCTGCGCTTACCCCCAAGATCTGCCAGTGCCGTTCACCACCATTTGTACTGTGTGATCCGGAGCCGGCTGGTCGCCTCGGGTGCGACGGTCTCCAGGTGGTCGACCTACTCGCCGAAGACGCTAACGCAGCGTTGGCGGAGTTTACGGCCGGCGAGCCGTCCGGCGCAGGCGGCGGCTTGAGCTTACGACTCTCACTTTAGGCTCGGGAGCGAACCCGCCGGCTCGCACGTCAAAACGTTCGGGGGGACCAGCCAAGTTCGTGGATAATACTGATTATGCATCTTCAGTGACGGACTGCGGGAGATCGACACCGCTCAGGGCCCGCTGTGTGGCCCCTCGCTGGTTGCGTTCGGGCTCTTCGATCGCCGTGCGGGCGTGGCGCCCCGAGCGACGGCGTGGCTCTGTTCGGTGGTGGTCGGGAGTTGGCGAGTCGTGAGGTGGGCGTGCAGGGCCGGGGTGGCGGTGGGGTCCCCGCGGAGCATGGCTGCCATGAGGGTGGCGGCGTGGGGGTCGGCCATGCACTGCTCGAGCAGCCGCCGGGTCCCGGTCTGGGGGTGCCCGCCGGTTTCCAGGCTGGCCAGGAGCCGACGCAGAGTGTCGGTGTCGGTCAGGTACCCACCGGTGGGGATGCAGCCGTGGGGGCAGGGCATGGACGCGGCGACGCCCCACAGCCGGCAGATCATCGGGCGGTGGGGATGGACGGTGCAGCTGCCGGTGGCACCGAGGGTGCGGGTCAGCGCCGGACAGGCCCCGTCGGACGTGCGGGCGTCAAGGTCCAGGCCGTGGACACGGACCAGCCGGTCCCGTTCGGGCGGTGGAGGCGTCGACGTGCTGGGCGCAGGAGTGCCCACACAGCCCCTTGCACGCCAGGTCCGGCAGGGCGGCGTACAGCTGCTCGAGCTCCGCGAGCGCCCCGACCCGGTCCCCGGTCGCCACCGCGGCCAGGTCCGGGCCTGCCGGACCAGCGCCTGGTGCGCTGGCCGAAGCCGCAGTAGCGCGGCGGGGCCGGCGGGCGGTTGGTCGGCTGGGGCTCGGGCGGCGTGCCATCAGCCCATCGTCGACGACACCCCCGACACCGCTACCAGTGGTACGGGTTCGGTTCGATCGAGCGGTGAGCGGGGACTTCCAGTGCTGCCGAAGCCGTTCGGCCTTCACGGTCATGGGTGGAGCGGTGGGTGGGTCGAGCGTCTCGGCGCACGGCGTACCGGCGCGGATGCCCTGATCTGGTGATCTACTCGCTGGGTCATGCCGGTCATGAGGCGGCAGGTGGCCGCGGGGCCGCCGCCTGCCGCTGCTGGAGTCAGCGGTGAGCGAGCAGCGGGGTCGTCCGACCGTGTCCGGATGCCGCGGCGGCCTGGCCGGGTGTGGGGAGTTCGGTGCTGGTGATCTGGTGACCCGCGGTGGTGTGGGCGATCAGCTCGAGAAGAGCGGGGACAGGAACGCCCCGGTCGGTGAACTCGGCCGCGGCGCTGCGCGCGACCTCGACGGCGTCCTGGGTCACCGGGATCGACGCGGCAGACGGAGCGGTCACCCTCTCAGTCTGTACCCGCCGGGTCAGGACCGTCGAGAGCTGGCGGGAGGCTGTCGAGCAGCGGCAGGAGGTGGTCCAGGGCCTGTTGGGCGCGCTGGGCGTACTCCCCTGCCGTCGGGTCCACCACGAGCGTGCGCAGCTCGATCACCCCGACCAGTCGCTCCTGTGGCCGACCGCTGGCCAGCAGGTTCATCCCGGACAGGTAGACGGTCTGCGCCCGGCCGATCGCCGCCTCGCGGACCTGTCGGCTGGCGTCGCCGGCCTGCCGACTGGCCTGGCGTGCCTGCAGCCGGTACCCCAACACCCCGATCACCGCCGACACCACACCGGCCGTGGCGACCGCGACAGCGATCACCTGCGCGGTCACCCGGGCACACTACGTAGACCGGGGACCTGCACAACCTCACCCCAACGCGACACGCACTGCGCCACCCCGACCCGCTGACGACGGGTCTTCCCCGGGTTGATCAGCGTGGGTGGCGGCCAGGAACAGGACGTCGTTGGCGCGGACGGTGTCGGCGGTGACGTCGGCGAGGCCGTTGGGCGCAGCGTGGACAGGTAGGTGTTGAAGGTGCCACCGGTGGGCTCGTAGCCCACGCGTTCGGCGAGCTGATCGCGGGTCAGCGCGTCCGGGTGGACGTCGATGAGCAGATCGAGCATGGTGCGCGCGCCGGCCTTGAGCGTGCTCGCCACTGCTCGAGCAGCTCGGCGGTGCTGGCGGGTGCCACCGCGCTGACGCCGGCGGCGGCCTGGCCTTCGTCGGTCAGTCCGATCAGCCCGTTTTGCTCGGTGATCAGGCCGGCGCGGCGCAAGGTGCTGAAGTAGGTGCTGACCGTGCCGCCGGTGACCTTGAATTGGGACAGGGTCCCCAGTTGGGCCCGGGCCATAGCGAAGGCGCGGCCGGACTGTACAATTATTGATCGATTCGACCGGTAAGCCTCATACGTCTGTGACTGAAGGGGGCAAATGAGCGCACCACCACCTCGACCCTTCCGACGAGTACCGAGTCGCGTAGTGGCTGGGGCACGAAATGTTGGTCTCCGTGGTGGCGACGTCCGCATTTCCGATCCCCAAGGACCGTGTGCTCTTTGTGGGCAAGTAGGTCAGCTTCGTCTTGGCCACATTGCGCCGAAATGGGTCTACAGGTGGATGAAATTAGAAGGGAGCGTAATCGGCAATTACCGCTCGCTCAGCACTAAGGTAGAATCCCAAGACGGTGATAAGCATTATCTCCTCTGTGACAGCTGCGAACATCGACTTGGCGCCGCCGAGTCTTACGTCAAAGACTTGGTAACTGGCTTGCCGGTAAGCCTTGGAGCGCGAGATGTTCAACTAGCAGAAGGCCCACTTCTCATTGGCGTCGACCATGTGCTCGTTCGCCGAGCGGTGCTCGGTATCTTGCTTAAGGCGCACCATGCTCCCTCACAGGCATTTGCATCAGTCGTCCTGCCTGAGCCCATGTTAGAGCGACTCAAGTCTCGGTTGATCACCGACACGTATGATCATCTGAGCCATCCCCTCATTGCCACCAAGTGGTTGAACTGTACGATACCCGGCGTCAACCCTCGAGCGATCATGTTCGCGGGGTACGGAACCAACAGGGGGCTGACTGCTTTCGATCTAACGATGGCAGGGTGGTCCTTTAGCGTTTTCTTTAGGGGCTGGAAGCAAGTTGAACGCATGCCCGGATTTAGTCATCACGCGAATCTAGGTCGCGGGAGCTGGCTGATTTATCTCGCGGATCTATCTATTCATCGTGGCGTTAATCGAGGCTCTGCGCCTTATACATCCGAGGTCGACCCATGGCGACGTTTCTCGAGGCAACGTTGTTGTCCGTGTGGGCTCTCGGCTAGATCATTCGAACACTGCTGCGCTTTAACATGGTGCTCGCTCCCGATCGCGGGCACCCTGGTACCCGATGCGGGAGTTGACTCGGGGCCGGTCGAGGGGTCGGCAACCCTGTGACGGCCAAAGCAGAAGACTACCAATCTTCCAGTTCATCGATTCGCCACCCACGGCCGGTTTGGGTGACGGTGAGGTAGTCAACCTGGGTGACGGGTGGTCCTGTCCAGCCGTCGCGTCCCCGGGGTGTGGTTGTGACGGTGAACTGTCGGTACACCACCGTCCGGGTGTCGGTGGGGGCACCGTCGTAGGCAGGGGTGACGGTGACGGTTGTGTAGCCGTGGTGGGCGGCGAGGGCAGCCCAGGTGGCGCCGGGGCCCGCGACGGGTCGGTCGCCGCGGATGCCGGCGCTGAGTTGCCCGGTGGTCCAGGGCAGGGCGCGGCGGTGGGTGTCGGCCGGTCCGAGGTCCAAGTTGGTGTCGGCGCGGTAGTAGGCGGTGAGCCCGGCGGCCGCGACGACGTCCGGGTCCGGGCTGGTCAGAGTCGAGGCCGGTGGGAGCCCACCGGCAGGGATGCCGGGCCGGCCGGTCGGAACCGGCGTAGGAGCGAACGGGCTGGCCGTGGCCGTGGGTCCGACCGTGGCCGGGCTCGTCGGTGCCGCGGACAGCGTCGCGGGGACGGTGACGGCTGGGGCGGAGCTCGGGGTGGGGGCGCAGCCGCTGGCCGTGGCGGCCAGGACGACGCCGAGCAGGACCGCGGGCGTGGCCGGGTGGCGGGTCATCCGTACCTCCGGACTGACCAGGTGGTGCTGGTCCAGTAGGGGATGGTGACCGGCTGGACGTTGACGACGTTGCCGGTGTGGGGGGCGGCGATGATCTGCCCGGCGCCGAGGTAGATCGCGATGTGGCTGTAGGTCCCGGGTTCGGCGGGGTCGTTCTGGAAGGCGATCACGTCACCGGGCGCGAGGCCGGCGAGGTTGATGCTCGATCCGCGGCCTTGTGCGACCAGCGCGCCGGTCCGGGCCTGGGTGTCCGCGGTCCGCGGGAGGGTGACCCGGCCGCTGCTGGCCTGGTGGACGGCGTACCGGACGAGCCCGGAGCAGTCGAACCCGGGCGGGGGCCCGCCGCTGGGCCCGTCCAGCCCACCGCCGCCCCACACGTAGGGCATCCCGAGCTGGGCGGTTGCGGCGGCGATCTCCGCGGCGGCGAAGGACCCGGCCGGTGCCCCGGGCAGCCCGGGAGCGCTCGGCGGCCCCGCGGGGGCGGTGTAGGTCAGGGCGAGCTGGCGGATGCGGGTGACGTAGGCCCGGGTCTCCGGGAACGGGGGGACCCCGCCGTAGGCGAGGACGGCGCCGGCCCCGGCGTTGTACCCGGCCAGGGCCAGGGCGGTGAGGTTCCCGCGGACCCGGCCGGCGGCCAGGGCCGGGCGGAGCTGGGCGACGATCGAGCAGTCGAACCCGCCCTGGGACGGGATTGCATCGGCGGGGTCCCACACGTCGGTGACCCCGTTGCCGGACCAGTCGCGTCCGGCCGCGGCCCAGGTGGCGGGCATGAACTGGGCGATCCCCTGGGCCCCGACCGGGGACACCGCCCGCGGGTCCCACGCGCTCTCGGTCTGGACCTGCGCGGCGATCACCGGGGCAGGCATCTCCGGGCACATCGACCCGGCCCGGGCCACCAGCCCGACGTAGGCGGCCGGGGCCGTCCCCGCCTTGAGCTGCCCGCCGCCGGGTCCGGTCGGGTCCGCGCCGGTCGGGTCGGCGGGGGCGGTGCCGGCTCCTCCACCGAACAGGACAACCCCGGCGGTCAGCGCTGCCGCGGCCGCGGCGGCGGTCAGCCGCGCCGGCACCGGCCACCCCCGCCGGCCACGACACCCCGGCCGTAGGCGGTGGCGCTGTGCCCAGTGCCGCCGTGGGCGGCAAGGATCGGACCGGGCACGTCAGCGGCCAACCGATGCCCCACACCCAACCCCTCTGCTACCTCAGCGGACGTTCAGGACGGTAGCTGTCCGCTGACGTGCCAGGCAAGCCTGTCGGGGTGTCGGGCGACCGGTGATCAGTACCGTGACCGTCAGCGACGGGCAGGACCGACGAGGGAGCAGAGGCCGGAGGTGGGCGTGTCAGACGCTCCGCCCGACCCCACCCCGGACCACCCGACCGAACCGCCGACAGGTCAGCCGAGCTCGCTGGCGGACAAGCTGAACGGGCTGTTCACCCGGGTGCTGTCCCCCAACGGGGACGAGTTCACCCTCGAGGAGGTCGTCGCCGGGATCCGCGCTGAGCGCGGCATCGACGGCGGGACGATCTCGGTGTCCTACCTGTGGCAGCTGCGCAAGGGCCTGCGGACCAACCCGACCCTGCGGCACCTGGAGGTCCTGGCCCGGTTCTTCGGGGTCTCCCTGGCCTACTTCCTCGACGAGTCGTCCTACCGGCGGATCGAGGACCAGCTCGCCTCGATCGCCCTGCTCCGCGACCAGTCCGTGCACCGGGTCGCGGCCCGCGCCGCCGGGCTGTCCCCGGACAGCCTGCAGGCCATCGCCCAGATGATCGAGATGGCCCGGCGCGCCGAAGGCCTCCCCGGACCGGACACCACGGACAGCCCGGACGGTCCCCAGGGCGGTGGTCCGGGCGGAAAGGTCGGCGGCTGAGGGCAGACTCCCTCCCCGTGGACGTTCCCGGTGCTCTCGCACGCTGCGAGCAGCTGCTCACCACCCTGACGGTGCCGGTGCCCTTCGACGTCCGGGAGCTGTGCCGCCGGGTGGCCGCCGACCGGGGCCGTGAGCTGGTCCTGTTCCCCCTGGACACCGCCCGCGCCGGGGTGCCGAGCGGGCTGTGGGTGGAGATGCCCGAGCGCGACGAGCTGTATTACGACGCGATGACCTCCCCAGCCCACCAGGACCTGATCGTGCTGCACGAGCTCGGCCACATGCTCTTCGACCACCACCCCGGCGGGGGGCTCGCCGAGCTGGTCGCCGCCGCCAACCCCGACGTCGCCGGCGCCGCCCGCCGGATGCTGCGCCGCGACGGCTACAGCGACCAGGAGGAACTCGAGGCCGAGACCTTCGCCACGGTCGTCGCCCAGCGCTACGCCGACCAGCCCGGCCGGGCCGGCCCAGCCGTGGATGAGTTGGCGCAGCGGCTGCAGTCCACCTTCGAGGGCTGAGCCGTCTCCACGGTGTCGGTGGTCGCAGCGGTCGCGGCATGGGTGGTGGTCCTCACCCGCGCCCGGGCCAGCTGGCGGAGCCCGGTGAGCCTGGCCCGGCGGTCCCTGTGGGTGACCGCGCTGGCTCTCGCGGTGGCCTGGACGGTGCGGATCGACCGGGTCTTCGCCGGCCTGGACCGGGTGAGCGGTGTCCCGAACCTGGCGCAGCTGCTCGGTGACGTCGCCGGGCTGGTCACCGGTGCCGCGATCCTCACGGTCCTGGTCGCGCAGCGCGAGACCGCCGCGGCCGCGGCGCGCGCGGCCCGGCGGCTCTGGGTCGGGCTGGGGGCGCTCGCCGCGGCGATGGTCACCGCGTTCCTGGTGGCCGGGTTCACCGTCGAGACCCGGCAGTTCACGGTCGCCTTCGCCGAGCAGCCCCGGTACTGGGCGTATGAGATCCCTTACCTGGCCGCGTTCGTCCTGATCTTCGGTGGACTGGCCGTGTGGGCCGGCCGGTACGCCCGGGCAGCGTCGAGCCGGACCCTGACGGCCGGGATGGCCGCGACAGCAGCCGGGGGTGTCCTCGGTCTGGTCTACGTCGCCTGCCGGGTGGTCTTCACCGTCGGCACGGTGGCCGGCGCCCAGGGCTGGCAGCGCTGGTACGCCCCGGTGTCCGCGGGAACCGCGGCCGGAGCGTCACTGCTCGCGCTCGGTGGGGCATTCCTCCCGGCACTGGCGCCGCACCTGGCTCGGCGGCGCTTGCACGGCGCCCGCGCGGACCTTCTCCCGCTGTGGCGGGGACTGCGCAGCGCGGACCTGATGGAGGCACTCATCGAGCCCGACAGCCCGGACGGTCGCCGCGACCCCGCCTTCACCGTGCGCCGGCTCGTGGTCGAGATCGACGACGGCCTGCTGGCGCTGCGGCCCTGGCTGACCCGACCGGCCGGATGGGACCACACCCCGGGCACAGCCGTCCCCGACCAGGAGCCCCACCAGCCGGCGCAGCTCTTCGCTCTCGACATCGCCGCCGCCGTACGCAGCCGCGCACAGGGCGCCGCCCCTACGGTCGACGCCCCGTCCACCGGTACAGCGGCCGGCCCTGCCGACAGCTCCCCGGACGCTGAGACCCGGTGGCTGCGCACGGTCAGCCGTGCCTACGCCGACCTCCCCACCGCGACCCATCCCGTCGCGCCTGCCGCCGCTGCCGTCGATGACGGCTCGGACCCGCGGGTGCGTGCCGCATGACACCCCAGCGCACCGCCCGTGCCCTCACCGAGGTCGGGGCCCCCGCCGTCCTGCTCGGGGTCCTCCCCGTCGTGCTGTCCCTGGCCACCGCCGACACGGTCCCCGGCGGGATCGCCTGGGCGGTGGTGACCGCGGTGTTCTTCGCGATCGCCCCGTTCACCTGGGTGCTACTCGGGGTCCGCCGCGGCCGGCTGACCGACCACCACATCGGGAAGCGTTCCCAGCGGCGCGGCCCGCTGCTGGTGGGCCTGGCGTGCATGATCACCGGCTGGCTGATCGCCCTGGTCGGGCACGCCCCGCCGACCCTGGTCGCCTACCTGGGCACAGTGTTGCTCGAGGCGGCCGCGGCGGTGGCCGTCACGCTGGTCTGGAAGATCTCCCTGCACAGCTGGATCGCCGCGCTCGGCGCGACCGCCCTGGTCGTCGTCTTCGGTCCGTGGGCACTGCTCACCATTCCGCTTGTGGCCGGCGTCGGCTGGTCCCGGGTCCGGCTCGGTGACCACTCCCCCGCCCAGGTCGCCGCCGGGCTCGCGGCCGGGGTCCTGATCACCTCGGTGCTGTTCCCCGCGCTGCGCTGAGCCCACCCGGACAGCGCCGCCCGCCACGGCGCGGTCGACGCGTCGGGCAGACCACCCATCTTTTTGCGTTCTCCGCGTATGGTCAGCGACGAATCATTCCGCTGAGAGCGCAGACCAGTGTCGGCTGTGCTCGTGCCTACCCGGAGGTCGATGGTGCGCGCTCCCGCGACAGCTGCGTCGATGCCGGTCGCTGTGTCGGACGGCCCCGCGGTGTCGGACGGCCTCATGGGGTCGGCGGCGGCTGCACCGGAGTTGCCCGGGTCTGTTCCGTGGTCGCGGCCGGCCACGGTCGTGGTCGACCCACCGGCGGCGGTGGATCTGTTGCCGGTGTGGGACGGGCCGGTCACCGACCACCACGGGTCCGGGCGGGCGGTCGACCCGGGCGCCGCGTCGCTGTGGGTGCTCGGGGTGCACGGCGGCGCGGGCGCGTCCACGGTCACCGCACTGCTGGACGGGGCGGGCCTGGACGCGGACCGGGGCTGGCCGGACCCGGTGTTCGGCGGTCCCCGGGATGTGGTTCTGGTCGGCCGGGTCAGTGGGCTCGGGTTGCGCCGGTTGCGGTCCGCGGCCCGCCAGTGGGCCGCGGGTGCGGTCCCGGCCGGGCTGCGGCTGCGCGCGGCGGTCGCGGTCGCTGCGTCCCCGGCCCGACCGGACCGGTCCCTGCTGGCGGAGCTGGACCGGCTCCGGCGGATCGTCCCGGCGGTCCTGGACCTGGGCTGGCGGGCGGACCTGGTGGCCGCGGTCGCCGGCCCCGGCGGCGCGGTCCCCCCCGAACTGCGAGCGCTGCTCCCACCTCCCGCACAGCCCGTGCCGGCGCGGCCGGTGACGGTCGTGTCGGCAGCGCCCCTGACCGCGGTCCCGCCGCTGTTCCGTCCCGGTCGCCGTCGGCGCCGGTGACCCACCCATTCACCCGACCCTGTTGGAGGCCGTCATGACCCGTCCCGTCAGCGCCGCGTTGGCCACGATCACCAACCCCGGTTCCAAACCGCCCCCGGGCAGCCAGAAGGTCCTGGACCTCCTGTCCTGGACGAGCTGGACCTTCGGGATATCCGCCGTCGCCGGGTTCCTCGGGGTGGGGATCACCCTGATCATGGCGTTCAACGACCGCGGCCCCGGGGTCGGGCACGTGAGCGGCCTGGGCAAGGTCCTGTTCGGGTGCATCATCGGCTCGGCCGCGTTCCTGCTCGCCGGCTGGGCGACAACCTGACCCATGCCACCGACGACCGGGCCCGACCGCACCGACACCGACCGCACCGACCGCACCGGGTCGGTGTGGTCCTCCCCCAGCTTCCTGGCCGCCCTGGTCGTGGTCCTGGTCCTCATCGCGGCCGCGGTGGCCGCCGTCGTCAACCACACCGGCGGTGACACCCCGGCCGCCGCGCCCACCGCGCCCACCACAGCAACGTGGGGGACAGCCGGCGCCGGCATCACCACCGCACCCGCGGCGGCGGACACGGCGATCCCCACCGCCGCGCCGGTCACGGCGTGGGCGGACTACCACGGGGTCCTGATCCCCACCTCGGCCACCGCCGGCCCCGCCCGGGTGAGCGGGGACGTCGCGTCCGGGTTCGCCCACTCCCCGACCGGAGCACTGCTCGCGGCCACGCAGCTCCCGGTCCGGCGGATCCTCGCCGCGGACTGGGCCACCGTCCTGACCCGCTCGGTCGTCCCCGGCCCCGGGGTGGCGGTGTGGCGATCCACCCGCAGCCAGCTCGGCACCGAGATCACCCCACCGGCCGGCGGGTGGACCCAGACCGCCGGGTACCGCTTCCTGGCCTACAACCCCAACCAGGCCGTCATCCAATTCCTCAACTCGGCGTCCACAGGGGACTTCACGGTCACCGTGACCACGGTCGCCTGGACCGGCGGGGACTGGAAGCTGGTCCTGCAGCCCAACGGGGACGACACCCCCGACACCACCCCGGTGACCTCCCCGGCCGGGTACACCATCTGGCAGGGCGCCCGGTGACCCCCACCCCAGCACTGACCGCAGCACCCGCTCGCATGTTCGCTGGGTTCCCGGCGGTGCTGCCGGCGCTGCCGAACCCGTGCGACCTGCCCGGCGCGGGCAAGATCTGCAACGCACCCGGGGCGGTGATCGCGGCCGGGTGGGAGGCGACCGTCACCTCCCTGGTCAAGGGTGTCAGCAAGATCGTGAAGCTGCTGTTCACGTTCTGGATGTCCTTCCCCGACCCGGACGTGACCGCCGGGAACTCCCAGATCTCGTTCCTGGACACCCACCTGAGCTGGATCGTCAACGCCGTCGCCGCAGGCGCGACCCTGACCGCGGCGATCCTGGTGATCCTGACCCGCAGCACCACCCACGCCCGGACCCTCGGCGCGGTCCTGCTCCGAGTGGTCGCTGCCGGGGTGTTCGTCGGACCCCTGATCTCCGGGCTGCTCGCCGCCGGCGACGCCTACGGCCGGTGGATCATCGACGACGCCGTCGGGGACAACTTCGCCAGCAAGCTCTACCAGCTGGGTGACCCGACCGGGATGACGGTGAACAACTCCGGCAGCACCCTGATGCTGCTGTTCGCGCTCGCCGGGAGCACCGGGTCCCTGGTGATGATCGCGACCCTGATCTTCCGGACCATCGTGGTCACCGTCCTGGTCGGGCTGCTGCCGCTGACCGCGGCCGCGTCGGTGTCCGCGACCGGCCGCCACGCCTGGGCCAAGCACACCGCTTGGCTGCTCGCGTTCGTCCTGGTCAAACCCGCCGGGGCGACCCTGCTGGCGGTCGCGTTCCACTGGGTCCAGGACGGCACGACCCCCCAGGACGGGCTGCTGGGCGGGGTGTGTCTGCTGATGATGGGCCTGCTGCTGCCGGTGATGCTGCGCCTGCTGGTCCCCGCGACCTCCGCGGTCGCCGGCCGCTCCGGCGCACTGGCCGGGATCGGTGCTCTCGCCACCGGTGCTCTCGCCCTCGCTCCCGGTGGGCAGGCCGCCGCGGTCGGGGCCCGCGCCGCGTCCGGGGGCCGGCTCATCGGCCGGGCCGGGTCCACGGCCGGCGCAGCCCGCGCCGGTAGCGCAGCAGTTACAGCCGGCGCCGGCAGCGCAGCCGGGGCAGCAGGAGCTCCGAGTAGTGGCGGGCGCGCTGCAGCCGGGACCGCCGGCACCGCCGCAGCGTCGGGGGCGGGGACAGCGTCCGGGGCAGGGGCCGGTGCCACCGGTGCTGGACAGGCAGGCCGCTCGGCCGGTGGCGGTTCCGGCTCGGGCGCCGGGGCCGGCGGTGGTGCCCGGGCGGCCGGGTCGGGCGCTGAGCGGGTGCGCCGGGTCGGGGACGCGGCTGCCGCGGCGGACCGATTCGTGGCGGAGTCCACTGACAGCTCGGAGGAGACCTGATGTCCCAGTCCCAGCACGAACGAGCCGGGGTCGGGGGTCCGCGGACCTACTCCCACTGGCGGCGGCCCACCGGGGGCGGGTTGGGCCCGTTGACGGTGGCTGGGACCGGGTTGCTGCTGGGCGGTGGGGTGGTCACGGTCGTCATGGCGGTGTTCGCGCGGTCCCTGCTCGCCGCGGTGGTCGCCGCGGTGTTGACGGTGATGGCGTTGGCGGCGACCACGGTCCCGGTGGCGGGGCGGCCGGTGGTGGTCCGGTTCGCGGGGTGGGTGGCCTACCGGCGGTCCCGGTCCACCCGCCGGTACCTGTACGCCGCGGGGGTCGTGGCCCCGGTGGGGACCGGCCGGCACCAGCTGCCCGGGATCGCCTCGGGGACCCGGCTGTGGGACTGCGTGGACGCCTACGACCAGCCGTTCGCGTTGATCCAGGCCACCGCGACCCACGACTTCTCCGTCGCAGTCCGCTGCTCCTCCACGGGTGCTGAGCTGGTGGACCAGATCGCGGTGGACCGGCAGGTCGCCCGGTGGGGAGAGTTCCTGGCCCAGCTCGGCCTGGAGGAGCACCTGGTCGGGTGCTCGGTGACGGTGCAGACCGCCCCGGACCCCGGGGTCGCGCTGACCCAGCTGCTCGCCGCGCAACGCGGGCAGGACCCGCCCGCACTCGCCGTGCAGGTGATGGCCGAGATCGCCGACACCTACCCGCAGGCCTCCGCCGTGGTCGACACGGTCGTGCAGTTCACCTGGTCCGGGATCGCCGAGGGCCGCCGCCGGCCGGTCGCGGAGATGGCCGCCGACATCGGCGCGTCCGTCCCGGAGCTGCTGCAGCTGCTGGTCGGGACCGGCGCGGGCACCCGCCCGCGGGCGATGGGGTCCGCGGCGGTGTCGGCGTTCGTCCGCCGCGCGTATGACCCGGCGCAGTCCACCGCGATCGCCGCCCTCGGGGATGCGGGGGCGGGGATCGACTGGGACGACGCGGGACCGGTGTCCCACACCGCGCAGCGGGACAGCTACACCCATGACAGCGGCCACACCGTGGTCTGGTCGATGAGCCGCCCACCCCGGGGGGTGGTGCACAGCGACGTCCTGCACGACCTGCTCGCCCCGCACGACCGGATCGCGGTGAAACGGGTGACCCTGCTGTACCGGCCGTTCGACCCGAAACTGGCCGCGGACACCGTCGACCACGACGTGCAGGCCGCGGACTTCAAGACCGGCCAGCAGAACCGGGTCACCGCCCGGGACCGCGCCGACAGCCTCGCCGCCGCCCAGGCCGCCGAGGAGGAAGCCGCCGGCGCCGGCCTGGTCGCGTTCGGGATGCTCGTGTCCGCGACCGTCACCGACCCCGCGGACCTGCCCAGGACGCGGGCAACCGTGCAGAACCGGCTCGCCGGCCCCGCCCGGATCGCGCTCCGGCCCTGCTACGGCTACCAGCCCGCCGCGTTCGCCGCCACGTTGCCGACCGGGATCGTGCTGCCCCGTCACACCCTGCTCGGCCGGGTCAAGGCCAAGGCCGGCTGATGCGCCTCCCGGATATGCTCCAAGCCAGGCTCGGGAAAGCCGGCCGCGCGGGCGCGGAGAGCACCCGTCCGGCCCAGGCCGCCCGTACCGTTCCCGCACCGCTGCGCCCGTCCCGACTGGTGCGCCCGTTGCGGCCGGGACCGCGCGGGTGGGCCGGCGCGGGTGGGGGCGCGGACGGGTGGGTGGAGGCCCCCCTGGAGTGGCGGGGCACCACCCGCCAGGTCTGCGGGCTGTGGCCGCACGCCGCCGGCAGCGGGGTCCCGAACATCGGGACCGTGCTCGGTCAGCACTACTTCACCGCGACGACGGTGGCCGCGGACCCCATCAACTTCCTGCTCCACAAGGTCATCTCCAACCCCGGGTCGTTCACCCTGGCCAACGCCGGGGTCGGGAAGTCCTTCCTGACCGCCCGGCTCGTGGTCGGCGCCGTGTTCCAGGGTCACGTCCCGTTCGTGATGGGCGACCTCAAACCTGACTACGTCGACCTCGTCGCCCGGCTCGGCGGGCAGGTCGCGACCATCGGCCGCGGCCTGGGCGGGCTGAACGTGCTCAACCCCGGCGGGCTGTGGCAGGCCCTGCACACCGCCGAACACCACCTCGGCGACGCCGAGTGGACCGCCGCGGTCGCGGACTACCTCGGCTGGCAGCAGAACGGGGTCGCCGCGCTGCTCGAGCTGTCCCGCGGGGAACGCCTGCGTGAGCACGAGGAGACCGCGCTCGCGGCGCTGCTCACCGTGCTGCGGGACCGCAGCGACACCGTCCCGGTCCTCCCGGAACTGCTCACCGCCCTGGGCGAGCGCCCGGAGCTGGTCCGGACCGTGCTGGGGCCCCGGGACGACGCCGAGTACGACCGGCTCACCGCCGGGCTGGTGATGTCGCTGCGGTCGATCACCACCGGCGCGTTCGGGGACACCTTCGCCCACAACCGCCAGGACGCCATCGACCTCACCGCGCCCGCGGTGTGCCTGGACATCTCCCGGATCAACCGGATGGACCGACGGATGGAAGGCGCCGCCCTGCTCAACGCCTGGTACGCCGGATCAGCCGCGATCTTCGGGGCCCACCTGCTCGCCGACGCCGGCCTGGCCCCCCACCGCACCTACTACGCAGTGATGGACGAACTGTGGCGGTCCCTGCGCGCCGGGGTCGGGATGGCCCGACGCATCGATGAGGTCACCCGGCTCGGCCGGACCGACGGGCAGGCGTTCGCGATGGTCACCCACTCCCCCAACGACCTCGAGCTGTCCGACCCCGAGGACCGCAAGATCGCCCGCGGGTTTCTCTCCCGCGCCGACATGAAACTGCTCGGCGCGCTGCAGGACGAGGAGATCGACGCCATGGCCGGCCTGGTCACCCTGTCCCGCGCCGAACGGGACCTGCTCACTTCCTGGTCCTCCCCCGAGGACTGGGGCGGGGACGGCACCGAACAACCCGGCCTCGGGAAGTTCCTGCTCAAGGTCGGCTCCCGCCCCGGGGTCCCGTTCCGGGTCCGCCGGACCGCGACCGAGGCCACCTGGCGGGACACCAGCCACCGCTGGAACGCTGCCACCCGTGCCCCCCACCCCGACCCCCACCAACGGTGAGAGCACCGGTCACCGACAACCCGGAGCCGGGCGACGTCGGTCCGGGCAGACCGGTCCGGACGCCATCCGCGCCCGGGGCCGGGCCCTGGTGGCGGTGGTCCTGGTCGTGGTGGTCGCCGGGCTGGCCCAGCGGCGCACCGACCGCGTGGCTCTCGCCGCTGTCCTGCTGGGGGTGCAGCTGCTCGGCCTGCTCGGACTGACCCTGCTCGCTGTCGACGCCGCCACCCTCAGAAAGGCCCACCAGCACCGTGAGCGCCACCAGCGGGACCCGGTCCACCGCCGGCGGTGACACCGGGTACCTGATCGCGTCGATCGGGATCCTCGGGGTGGTCGCGGTCGGCGGGGCCGGGCTGTGGCTGGCCGCCACCGCCGACGCCCTGTTCGCCGGGACCCCGCGCCCGCCGGGCCCGGTGACCCTGACCCGGCAGGTGGTGCTGGACCGGAGCACCGCTCCCCCGACGGTGACCGGGTGGGTGGCCGCGGGGGTCGTGCTGCTGATCGTCCTGGCCGGACTGGGGCTCACCGCCCTGTCGGTTGCCGCCCGGATCCGGGGGGGTCGGGAGCCGGTGGACGCCGCGGCGCGGCACCTCGGCCGCGGCCGGGCCCTGCACCGGTTGACCGGCCCGGCGGTGCTGGCCACCGCCCACCGGCTCGGGTCCGCGGTCGGGGACACCCCCGGCCCGCTGCTCGGGCGGACCGTCGCGGACCGCCGGCCGCTGTACAGCTCGTGCGAGATGGTGACCCTGATCGTGGCGGGAACCCGGTCCGGGAAGAGCAGCGCGTTCGCGATCCCCACCATCCTCGACGCCCCCGGCCCCGTCATCGCGACCTCCAACAAACCGGACCTCGTCGAGCGGACCGCCGCCCTGCGCGGCCTGGCCGGGCAGGTGTGGGTGTTCGACCCGCAGCGGATCGTCGGCGCCGACCCCACCTGGTGGTGGGACCCCCTGGCCGGGGTGCACGGGCTCACCGAGGCCGAGTACCTCGCCGACCACTTCGCCGAGGACGCCCGCACCCCCCACGCCACCGGCGACGCCTACTTCGACGGGGCCGCCCGGTCCCTGCTCGCCGGGCTGTTCCTCGCCGCCGCCACAGACCACCGCCCGATCACCGCGGTCCACACCTGGCTGACCCGGCCCACCAACGACGAACCCGCCGTCCTGCTCCGCGCCGCCGGGCACGACCCAGTCGCCGACGCCGTCGCCGCGGCCGTCTACTCCCCGGACCGGCAACGGGCCGGGGTGTACGGGACCGCCCTACAGATGGTCGGCTGCCTCACCAACCCCGTCGCGACCCGCTGGATCACCCCACCCCCCGGCCCAGCAAGTACGCGGGCGTTCGACCCCGCCGCGTTCGTCACCAGCCGCGACACCCTCTACTCCCTGAGCCGGGAAGGCCGCGGCTCCGCCGGGGCCCTGGTCACCGCCCTCACCGTCGCCGTCACCCAGGCCGCCGAACGCGAAGCCACCACCCACCCCGGCGGCCGCCTGCCCGTCCCGCTGACCGGGGTCCTGGACGAGGCCGCGAACGTCTGCCGGTGGAAGGACCTCCCCCAGCTCTACTCCCACTACGGGAGCCGCGGGATCCTGCTCTCCACCTACGTCCAGTCCCCCAGCCAGGGCGTCCAGCTCTGGGGGGAACAGGGCTGGAAGACCCTCCGGGACTCCGCCAACGTCCTCGTGTACGCAGGTGGGGTGAAGGACCGGGACTTCCTCACCGACCTCTCCGACCTCATCGGGACCTGGGAACGGCCCACCGACAGCGTCAGCCACGGCCACTCAGGCCGGTCCACCAGCCGCTCCACCCGCCGCGAACCCGTCCTGGACCCAGCACAGCTCGCCGCGCTCCCCCTCGGCCGAGCGGTGGTCCTGGTCTCCGGGACCCCCGCCACCCTCATCCGCACCATCCCCTACCAGGACGGCCCCCACGCACGCGCGATCACCGCCGCCACCAACGGGACCACCGGCGACGCCCTCCGCCAGGTCGTCCACGCCAGCCGACCCCGCGCCGCCCGCCGCGCAGCGGCCGCGGCCGCGGCCGCGCAGGACCAGACGGCCACGCAGTGACCATCACACCCGCCCCGGACCCGGCGTGGACCGGACTCGGGGACGGGTTCCCCGACGACACTGAGATCCCCGGCCCCGACCAGCCACCCGAGACCCCGCAGCTGGCGTACCCGTCGGTGGCCGACTGGGTTCAGCACTACCTCGCCGTCGTCTACGCCCGCCCCATCGACACCAGCGGCCGCTTCTTCTGGTGCCGCCGCTGGTGGCTCCACGACGAAGCACTCGACCGACTCGACGCCCTCTGGCGAGCCTGGGAAATCACCCGCCTCGACGGCAACACCGGCCCCGCCACCTGGTGGACCACCTACGCCGACCCCATCATGACCGTCCTACTCGGCCCCACCGGGCCCTTCCGCAAATGCGACAACGCCCAGCACGCCCCGCCCGAACAGCTTACCCCACCATTACCCCTTGACACTGCGCCGGCCGAATTATTCCCGCCCGGACACTGATTCCCTTCACTTCTTACTGTTTGTGATTCCACTCTCCGTTTTGATCGGGCTAGGGCTACGCCGCTCAGCTGACCGCGGCCTTCGCTTTCGCCCCGACCCCATAAGGGCGTCTGGGGTGCCTCGCGTTTCTCGGACAGTGGATACAATCACTCCACTCAGATGAGAGGCCAGGTCGTGAGTCGAGCAAAGAGGGTATTCAGTCCGGAGTTCCGTGAGGGCGCTGTCCGGTTGGTCATCGAATCGTCACGGCCCATCGCCTCAGTGGCCCGGGAGTTGCAGATCGGTGAGGGGACCTTGGGAAACTGGGTCAACGTCTACCGCC
>JAABUO010000615.1_pt1 | contig 61823 bp, 49 predicted proteins | sample 5559291 | NCBI WGS metagenome assembly JAABUO01 (sample SAMN10711878, study PRJNA513372) | rock metagenome | isolation source: Antarctica rocks | place: Antarctica: Victoria Land, Finger Mt sud | reverse complement strand
AGCCACCGGTGCGCAGATGTTTGGCCACGTTCGGGATATGCTTGTTGATCTTGCTGTTGAGTGTCAGCACGCCATTGACATGGTTGTATGTGCCGGTGAGTATACTGGCTCGACTTGGGGTGCATATTGAGTTGGTGACGTAGCAGTGGTTGAAGCGCATGCCCTCCTTCGCCAGACGATCGAGGTGCGGCGTGTGGTTGATGTTTGCGCCGTAGCAGCTGATGGCCTTGGAAGCATGGTCATCTGCCATGATGAAAAGGATATTTGGTCGTGCAGCCATCCTGTCTTGTCTCCTCTGTCTGAGGAGGGTTGTTGCTTGCTCTGCGACTGTCCTCGGCTGGGTGGGGAAGGTGGGGGCAATTGCCGCCCCGCATCGGAGGACAGCGATATATGGCGACCCCTTCCCCGGCCATCGTGGTCATCGACAAATAAACGACACCTGCACCTCGCTCATGGAGATCAGTGAGTTCAAGGGAGAGGCGATCAGGCTGGAAGGGGCAACGGGGGAGAGCTTGACGGGTGATGCTCGTCTCGCTACAGAAACCGAGCATGCACTGGGCTTCAAGCAAGCAATGAAACTCTATCGTAAGGCGGTGTTTTGGTCCTTTGTGGTCTCCTTATCGATCATCATGGAAGCCTACGACACATAGCTGATCGACTCGTTCTTTGGCTTCCCTCCATTCCAGAAGAAGTATGGAGAGGCCTACAAGGGTGGCTACCAGATCCAAGCCCACTGGCAGAATAATGACATCAATCTGGGAATCGAAGGCAATCATGGGTTACCTTACTGAGAAGTATGACACCACGTACAGCATCTCTTTTCCTCGCGGCTGCAAGGAGTATGCCCTGGAGCAAGGGACATCACTCGTTGACGTTGGACGCCAAACATGCTCTGACACTGCCCGCATGGGCTTCCATTACTGAGTTTGATCCCTGTATTGTGGCATTTTGAACAAAAATAGTTGGGAGGATATTGCACACCAAACTGGGGGGTCATTGGCGGGAATTGTGGGTTCTGAGGTCGACCTTGCGGGTATGAGTGAGACTGTGGGTAATAGTATGCTTGATTCTGGGGCTGAGAGTATGGCGCGTGTGAAGGGCCCGAATTATTTTGCTGGAATGTGGCCTGACTCGTCTCGACCTGTTCATAGGGCGGTGGAAGATCTTGCGCCGTTTTCCCCATGTTAAGCGGAACCGATAATTCACTCCATTTCCATCGTCTTCTTGTCCTTGTCTTGATCCTTAGGCTAGGTCCTTGTTTTCTTCTTTCCTGTGTCTCTCTTCTTCCTAATCTGGGGCCGATGACGACGGCTGCATCCGTTTCTATTTTAGGAACTGTAATAGAATTGTCACACCACACCGGCATCCCAGGGAAGGAAGGAAGGACCAGGCACCAGTCATCACCTTACCCTCTCCTCCCAAACACTCGTTCACCCTCGTGTCCACCTTCCCACCCAACGTGGGAATGTCCTTGTTCAATTCCTCGTCTTCTTCTTCAACACCGACGTCTGACATGTCTTCTTCCCTCTCGACAGATCCGCCTTCTAGCACACCTGCATCAACAACACCCGCTACGACGACAACTGCCTCCTCGAGTATCTCGATGTCGACGTCTTCACTTTCCTCGTCAACGAGCTCACCCTCTTCTTCTACGTCTTCTTCGGCCTCCCCTACATCGACGAGATCATCGTCATCACCGTCCATGTCTGGAACATCATCTAGCTCGACAGGCAGGTCTGCACAATCCTCGTCATCGACTTTAACCAACCACCTGTCTTCTTCTACATCCTCAACGGCTACCTCGAGATCATTGTTGGTCTCATCATCAGCTAGCTCTAGCAGCTCCCTTTCTTTTCCTTCTTCATCAATGACAACGACTCCATCCTTAACGATGATGGAGTCTTCTGTAACGGAGTCAAGCACACAGACTACTACATCGAAAGCGAGTGTACACACAATGACTTCGGTGATGACAAACAATGGGAGAACTACAACGGTCGTCATCAAGACCATGGTAGGAGGAAGTGAACCTGCGCCACCCACTACGAGCACCATCCAACCGTTTGCCCAGAATTTCGCTGACACCAGTGCCACTACCATCACACCACAGACGAGGGGTATCATTATTGGCTGCACAGTAGGCATCGGAGGTTTCCTTTTATTGGTCACAGTAGGCTACCTCATATGGAGAATTCGACGCCGCAATACTTCATTTGATGACGCGAACGAACACCTTCATGAGAAACCTGCTTCCCCCAAAAATCCTGGCTCCTCACTGCAACGCTCCCCATCAGCTATCAACACGGCGACCAATTTCTAGGTGATCGATTCAAAGAGGTGTTGATAGATACTGTGTGGACATTTTTTCATGTATAAGGTTATCTAAGAGACCGTTCTATATGCAAATTATTATGGTTCTTGTTTACTTGGGTCTTTTGTGTCAAAGAGCGTTCCGGTCCCAAAATGTACCCAGGTTGCGACCTCCCGTGGTATCTCCTTCTACTGCTTCATACCCTGTCGAAGCCTCTCCTGTCCATCTGCCCAGTTTCTCACGCAGAAACTCATCAAAATTCCAGGGCACATGGTCGAGCCTGTCATGAGAGTCCACCCACACATAGGTCTGCGCGGCCACTTCCGATCCATCTTCTAGCAATAGATGAATGTCATGACGAGCGTACTCCTCTCCTTCAAATAGGTCCAATCTGTGCATATCCTCCACACTTAGCCCATCGTAGACCATACCTCTCACTTCAGCATTCTCTTCAGGAATCAACGCAGGGTAGTCGAGACCGCGAACACGATGACGGGCGTAATTCTTCAGCGTAGCCCATTGCCTCTTTGCTACTTCATGGCCGAGCACGCGCGAGAGTACCTGCGGTGCTAGTAATGTTCCATAGAAAAAGAATGCCATGATTCACATGAAAATGCAGAATGGATAATAGCGGCATCGCATTGGCTATCGCCAAAACAAAGCTGGTCACGGATCTACAGACTCATGGTGTGGTTTCCGGAGATTCAAAGGTCCTCTTTCATGCGATTAGGGCAGCCGCTTGGAGGTGCAGTCGAGGGAATGTTCGTCGAGCACGACAAAGCGTACTCTTTCTACTGAACAAAGATGCGAAGCGAGTCTTCACTTATCTAGCTGCTTTTGCCATCACACTATCAAAGAGAAGAGCTGTCAACATATTAAACCTGATTCACGATACGTTGGCTTGGTCTCGTCGGAATCCAAGCGTGAACTTGCAACTTACTAAATATGTGACACCGCATCTTCGGGCGCTTCTGCAAGCAGCTAAAGGCCCAAGGTGTGACTATCTTGTCGATATATGGAGAGAACAAGAATACTTTAGTCAGGATGTGTTGGAGGCTGCAAGGAAGCCTCCTCTACGCGTGCCAGTCTATCTCGGAAACCCAAATACGCCCTATTACGAGCTTCCTGCTGCTACGATGATTCCGCATATAAAGGAAGACCATGCGTCAATCCCAAGCAGCAATGTGGCACCAGTGAAACTCCCGGGACCTTCAACGGACCTGTCGATCGCACTTGATGAAATGTATAAACGCATGGACAAAGGATGGCAATTTACAGAAGAAAAAGAAGTCGAGCAAATGCATTATTATGGGTGGAGTTCGAGTTTTTTGGCGCGGGTAAAGAAGTAAAAGGTACTATCGCTCTAGCTGGACGGACTTCCCTACTTGCTTGGAGTAATGCATGAATTGAAGCAAAAAACACGCGTGAACATCAGTAGCTGTGATTTTAAGAAATTTGGCTCCACGTAAACGCGTATGTTTTACTTTAGCTTATTTCTAAAAAGTCTCGTGACTTGCGCGCATCCCACTTTGTTTACCTCGCTGAGCGATGGACAACAAATCCTCCCTCCCAGAACCCTCCCGATTCATGACGAATGAAAATCTATTTAATGACTCAGAAGGATACAATAGTCCGGTAGTCTACGTCGGGTCGGTTTCTAGCGACATTTCCGGCCAGGACATCCTTTGCGCCTTTGAAAAATTTGGACCCATTGAGAGCGTCAATATACGATCGAGCGACAACCATCCCTCGCAGTATGCGTTTGTCAGGTTCTTGGAGATCGAATCTGCACATGCTGCTTTGGATGCTGGCGAAACAATTTGTCGACATAAACGTCTAGCTATTCGCCCACGACGAAAGTCTCCTCTTCGGCAACCTCAACGAAGGGCTGCAGACCTTGACAGTCCGCCTGTTCGCGACATTGCAAACACGGACATTTCTAAATTGAATCATTTAAATAACCTGTGGGGTAAAAGTCTCTCCATTGCGAACATTCCTCCAGATATGAATCCACGCGATCTATTTGATCTATTCAGTGATCACGGTGCTGTTGAAGCAGCATTTATCCACCCATACGGTATGATTGTACAAATTGATAAACTGCTAATTCGAGGGGACCTTCATGGGCGCCGGCATGGGGAAGTAGTATTCGACTCATTTCTTTATACAAAGAACGCGTTACAAAAACTCAATCGGTATAATCTGAGAGGGTACGTATTGGAGGTGGCACCTAAACGAGTCACACCTCCTCTTGCAGCCTCGTCGCTGCCTCCCATACAGTATTCTTCTCCATCTGTTCCACCCCTCCTGCTCAACAATTTACCAATGAATTGGCTTAATCACCCGAATGCACCTGATCATTCGTCTTTTTTCACTCAGCAGCCCGAGCATCCTTTGCATTTTCAAGACCCAACAAAGCCAATGCAGATGTATGCGCCCTTGCCGCAGCCTCATCAATTACCGCCTATTCAGCCAGTCCAAATGGAACCAGTATCCATTGCTATTCCCGAGCTTGACGAACCTGAGGATCCTTGCAATCTATTTGTTAAAAATTTAGATCCAGATCTTTTTCGGGAGACGGACCAGCTGAAGGACCTGTTTATGGGACATGGCAATGTCGTCTCTGCACATCTGGCTGTCAATGCAGAACGCGAACCAAGAGGGTTTGGATTCGTTTCCTTTTCCAACCCTGAAGAAGCACGAGCTGCAAAGATTGCACTTCACGGTAAGTCTTTTCGAGGATCGAAGGTGCTCTATGTGAACTTTGCAGAGAAGAAGGAGGACCGTATGAAGCGTCTACGTGATATTTTTTCAAGGCAGAGTGAATTTCTAGAGGATACATTAACCACCAAAGAGAACGAATCCAATGCGGCATCAGTCACAAGGCAATGGCGTGCTACTCATTTACATGGAATCGCGGAGGAGGACGAACGACACGAAGAGCCGGGGAAGGTGAATGCAGAGTCAACCTACGACCAGTCTCACAGCCTCCAATAAATGAACGAATGGAGTTTCGGCTTGTTGCATTTTCCCATCGCGTGAAGGAGGTTTTTCCATTTTCGTAAACTTCAATTTCATTTCTCTAAAAATAAAAAATTGAGTTGAGTCATGCAGAAATAGTTTTGCGGCCCCGTAATCTTCCGACCAGCTCATCTCATCACCACAAACCTCCAGCACCAGCCTCAGTGCAAGAGACCGTCCAAAGCGCCTGCTTGGCTGTTTATGGTAGGCACAGCATCAGCGTTGCTCGAATTTTTGGTAGGGTGATGGTAACAACCTTCTAATGATACAGGAAGAACAATTGAGTCTGATTCACATCCCTTTGGAGATCTATGGGCATTTCGTACGTGCAATCCTGTCAATTGTCATAAATCCTCCGAAAGATGGCTTTGTCAATGTCTCGCTGACGCCCTATGAGTGTTCGATCGTGTGTCCCTGCTCCTTGGCTGAGCAATACTTTCGGCCAATTTTTGTCCGACTTGGGAAAGCAAGTGCTGGCGGATTTGTAAGCGATGAGAAATATTTGGCCATTCAAGTAGACGCGGATGGAATGGCAGGAAGTAAGCTGCTTGTATTGACGACACCTCTTGCATCAGCTGGCATTTCTATCTTCTTCATCACAACCTACTTTTCAGACTACATCATCGTATCTCAAAAGTCGGAAGCGAGAGTAATCAAGGCTTTAAATGCTCTTGGATTCGTGTTTGAACGGCATGCACAAGTATTTGTCAGCTCGAATGCTGCCGCGATGACACCTCCGGTTGCAAAGCCAGTCGGTGAGATGCTGGAAATCTCGTCAATCAGTTCTGTGGACTATGAGATGAAGCTGGTTTGCTGCGGGGCCAAGAGCCAGAATGAAGGGCAGCAGTCAGTCATCCTAGGACTCGTGGAGACCTTTGTTGAGCAGCAATTACCGAAGTTCATGTCAGTGACGCTTGTCCCGGGCGGCACTCCACTGTCCCTACTCCTGCCGCAGAACTTTGTCGAAGAAAGGTTTGGTTTGGAGACCTTGTATGTCGGAGAAGTATGGATTCCGGTGTTTCTCGATCTGCATGAATACCCAATCCATGCGAGTGGTATTGTATGTGAGATTGCGGGACGATTGAGTCAAGGCATAAAGGAACCTGGGATTGGGATGAGTTACTTGAGTACTATTCACGCTGGTCTTGTTATGGTTGGTGAGGATGACATTGAGTCTGCTGTCGATGCATTGAAGGCATGTGGCGATAAGGAACTCAGCATGTCCGTGATTGATTTAAACTCAAATGGATCAGGGGAACACGTTGCATGAAATGGGTGGAGTATAAGGAAGGAGTTTGGTGGTTGGCAAATATGTGGCCATGTTGTCTATAAATGTATCTGTTCTATTCACAGTCTCAGAGCACGACAGATTGAGTTGAAGGAAAGTCGTTTTCCGTCTTGAATTGTAAATGCCTGATCGTCATCCAATTCTTCTTTATAAAGGGGGTGTATTGAGCGAAATGTTTCTTCCATAGGACCCTTGGCAGCTCCGTTCCAATGTATCAGCACGGGCATCGTTCCAGAAAACAAATTCCAGCCACGCATTTTCCCATCACCGATGACAGACTTGTCCGGCATCCACACAATATCATCCACAGCCAGGTGCATCGTCATAGCCATGTTCTGTTCATAGTCCAGCCTGAACAAGCGATCGCCTTCCTCCAAGTAAAGAAGAGCCGCTACGTGCTGATCATCGAAGTACTGCTCGCCGTCCTCCAGCCTAGCTTGAATGAGCGCCAACACGTGAAGGATGTCTCTCTTCCGGCCAATAAACGTTCCCGAGTTGAGGTACCTTGGCCGTGATGTCTCCGGCTTCTGGTCTGTTGTGGGACCATAAGCATCTTCTGGAAGGCTTGAATTAGCCTGTTTGTAGCAAATCTCATCGTCTGCTTGGAATGGCCAGCAATTCTTCTCGGCCGAAACCAGCACGGGGCCCATTCCATAGCGACTCTCCACAGCGAGGTAGCGTTTGACTGCTTCCTGCGGTCCTACCTGCAACCACAAATCAAAACTATCGAGCAAAAAAATGATGTCGTCGTCTGGAATCACAGAGGTAGAGAGGTAGTCCTTCCAACCAGCAATCTTGGCCTTTTGAAAGCTGAGTTTTGGCTGGTATGCCCAGTTGACGACCACTGGCTGCCATCCTTCCGCGATTGCAATTTTCATCGTCATGCAGAAGTGGTCAGTGGCCTTGTCCGCTGCAAAGATGGCGTGTGCCGTTGGTCCCGACGCGCCTGTTGTGGAGTATTCCACAATTTGCACATTGGACGGGTCTTCAAGTGGGTCTATCCCAGCAGACTTCCAAGAGAGACTCTCGTCGTGGAAATTCCATAAGGAGAGGCCCATGCACGCGACAAGGGCAAGAGCAATGAAGCCAACGCGTGGAGCTGCTGGTCCCATGGGATGGTGAACAGCTTTGACCGTGACAGAAGGGATAAATGTCGGCAAGGGACATCCCGGCCAAAGGGAGTTGTTGGTATCCCCGTTACGGCCGTTCAAGGGCAGCCAAGTGATTGGCCCGTGCACGATTTAGCAGGATTCTATTATTAGCAGCACGTGATCGTGACAGATTAGCCGATTCAAGCGAGACAGCGGATTTGCCGAAGGGAATCTGTTTACATGAAAGAGGAAACGTCTATGAAAGGTCGTGAACCATAGGCAGCATCGCGTCAGCACTGCGAGCCATACATGCTTCCTTACCAGTCTGCGTGGTGAAGAAAAAGTGGTCCGGTATGTGATAAGTGTTCTACCTGCTAGTATCTGCTTTACCGCAGATATGAATTATCTTTTACCGCTTACCGAATCACGTGATTACCTGCAGCCCGATAATAGCTGCAAATATCTGCTCTACTCTGCAGATAAAGTCCGGTACAAACGTAATATGGAAATGAGTAATATGGAAATGATCAATGAACTAAAACAAACAAGTTCTCGTTACCTGGAATATTTTCAATGGGCGGAGACGCCGAGAGTCGAACTCGGTGTCTCATGAACCCATTCCGATATTTGGACACCTCAGCTGAAGCGACCACAGGGCCCACAAGCGCAACTGTGAGGTTTGAAAATAGGCTGCTTCGTGCCATCCAGTATGAGGTACACCAAGGGTCAGATTTGGATGTTTACGTAACGTCAGACATTGTCCCAAGCCAATCTGGAGCTACGAATTGGGTCCTAAATTGGTGGAGAGATCACCAGTACAAGACGATGGCTTCGATGGCTTGGGCAGTCCTTGCGATTCCTTGTGGGTCTGTTTCGGTGGAGCGGTTATTTAACGGCGGGAAAAATATGATCGGCTTGAGTCAATACTCACTCCGTGATGAAACCTTTCGAATTTTGATGCTGCTGAATAGCCGTAGTCATATTTGTTAGGTGCTTAGTCGTAAAAGGACGATAGGTCGTCCATAATATTTCATACCTGACCCTTAGTCTTTTGTAGGAACCGTCTGCTTGTTATCTGCAGATAATCGTTCTGCAGATACTCTGCAGATAAAAAGAGCAGAGCAGATATCATATTGAAATAGCAAATAATTGGCCTATCTGCTCTCTGCGGAGCCCTACTTCTTTCCCGTCTCTCGTCCTCTCTTTACGCTCCAATCTCCTCCGTACGTCACTTTGTTGGGCAATAGGAACACGGAAATTTCACACGTGTCATGCACGATTACATGTAGTCCATTGACTGATTACCGCAGCGAGTAGTGGTATAAGTAGTAGCAATCCCAGAGTAAAATGCATTGACGGCGAAGAGAGAAGGAGAGGTCCGTGTCACGCGAGCAATTTGTTCAGTCATTCAATCACCGCACACACCACACTCTCCTGCTACACACGGTGAGACAGAAGTGTTATACTGTTGGATGGCAGACATTCCCTCAGAGTCGCTGCGGCCAATAAAAAGAGGCAGTGCTGGGCCCTTCTCCCTCCTCGCCGTCCTCCTCTTCCTCGCCACCCAAGCCTGGTTCTATGGCAGATCCTACCAGTGGCCAGATGCGCAAATATCCATTCAGTCCTCTCATATGCCAAGCCAACAGTCCTCTGCCACTCAAGCCACAGTCACAGTAGAGGCCCACTGGGCCGAAGACAACGAAAGGGTGGGGAAGGAGGAGCAGCCTGCCATCGCGCCCTTCACCGTCAAAGCTCCCAACGCGAATGAGGGAAAGAACTTTCTCATCATGGTGCGCACCGACCGTGACGATATCTCCTGGGTCACTGCTTATGTCCCCGTCCGTTACACTGTGCGGGCATATGTCGCGGACAGCGACGACGCCACGTATCACCCTCCAATCAACAAGGGGAAGGAGGCTATGTCGTACCTCCAGTACGTCATTGACAATTACAACAACCTCCCCGACACTTCGACCTTTATACACGCTCACCAATCTGCCTTGCACAACAACCCCGTCTTTGGCAATGACATGATTCAGATGCTGCACAATCTGAATCCAGAGGTTGTGTACAAACATGGCTACATCAACCTCAATTGCAACACACTTACTGGATGTGAAGAGACGTTCTCAGACACAATGACCAATGAGCCGGTACCCATGCACATCGGGTTTGCAGAGGCTTGGGCCATGCTCTTCCCTGGCGAGACCCTGCCAGAGATCATTGGCGCGCCCTGCTGTGCTCAGTCTCCGTTACAAGGGACCACATCCGCGAACGCTCATTCTCCTTCTATGTGAGGGCGCGTGATTGGCTCGTGGAGACAGAAATGGACGACTATCATTCCTCTCGGGTGTTCGAGTATGTCTGGCATTATATATTCGGCGCGAATGCCCATCATTGCCCAATGGAAATATCGTGCTACTGTGAGCTATACGACAAGTGCTTCTCATCCGTCGATACCATGCAATTGGCGAAGCGCATCGGAAGCAATCTTTCTATCGACTATGAAGATAGAGCTTCAGCCATTGATTCCATGATCCAGAAGAAGCAGTGAGGATGGCGTACTAAGATTACACAGGTTGGGCGGACACTTGTATTATAGTAGGGTAACTTAGTCAAAGCCTGTATGGATGTCTTATAAGCTGACCAGTTCGAAGACACATACACGACTGAGTGGGACATTCTTAGCATGTTTAACCCGGGGGAATATTTTTGAGAACAGTGTAGTGTGCCTTAGCATTTTAAGCATGTTGGAGTCTACGGATCCAGTCGTTAAGGCAAATCGTCTAACACATCAAGAACCCTCGGCTTCAATATTATTTTTTTAAGCCTTTCATTAACCAGGTATTTGTATATCGCAACTGTCTCAGCATCTCCTCTTAACGCCTGTAGGGCTACGTGAAAAGTTCTGGCGCCTAGTCTCTCGCAAACGCTTTTGGATTGTGGAATTGATCGACCGAGATATTGTGGCTAATAATTCATGGTGTCCGACAAAGAGAGTCTATGCTACGACTTCGATTGCTTTTCCCAATCCTCCCAAGATCCAATGTAGTTCCCAATCCTAGACATGAGTCAATTGCAATGCAACGCCTAAACGCCTACCTCTCGTAGCCATTGGCTTTGGCAAATTCTGCAGCTGCTGTGCTTCGGATCCCTGCCTGACAATAAAAAATCACCTCTTCATAAAGTTCCGGTTTATCAAATCCGAACTTCTTAAAGAAATCTTTTTCTGACATAGCAAGAGCTTCTGGGGATGACTTGAAAGGAATGTTGATCGATGAAGGAATTGCTCCTCGTTCCCATTCGTATGGCTCCCTGACATCTACAATAAAATGCGGATCTTCCCTTCCATTTTCGTCAATGTTTTTCATCTCGAAATCAGCAAAGTAGAAACAGTATAGATACCTCTTTATATTTGTATTCCTTAATGTCGACGGAATAATTACTGTCGACGGAAGATTTCCAGCGCACATAGTTTGTCGGTACTGATGGCCTTGCAAGCGATGCTCGAGGGCGTATGAGTATGAACCGACTCGTCTGAGACGATGCCAATGACTTTTGCAAATGAAGCCTCGGCTGCCAAATAGTTCGGGATCGCAACATCTGTCTATTTTTGGAGGTGAAGTCCAACTTGACACTGGCGTGACGTTGCCGTGACGATGGCTACTGTATTCCATCTTCACGATTGAACAGCGAAACCCAAACGTATGGTAAACAAGGGACCTCCTCTGCCGATATCCTTCCCGTGTTGGGTCAGAGCGATCTTCAGTTGGTCGGGTGAAAGCAAGCAAGATCTTGGCTTCGTAGAGGGCGATCTCATTGAATGTCTGAATGCCGGAGATGGGCAATGGTGGTTTGGGAGGCTGAAGAGGAACCACACGATGGGACTGTTTCCATCGAACTTTGTGGAAATGGTGGAGAACAGACAGCCTTCTCGACAGCCTTCTCCCGCGCCACACTTTCCTTCCTCTGCGCCAAATTTACATTGTCAATACATACCACCGACTCCCTCAACTCCTCAAGTACCTAATCCACCACCCCACCGCGTTTCCTATACAACCCCAAATTCTCATGGTGGGCACTTGCAAGACAACCGCACCCCTACTCCCCTACGGTCCGCCATGGAAGATGTGATGAGTTCTCTGGACAACATGTCTGTAGCTGATGGCGCAACAAGTGATTCGGATGAGTACGTCTCAGCTGCCTCGTTCAATGCATCAAATCGAAAAAATCAACCAAGATCCGAGAGCGTTCATGTCAAGTATCCGGGGTATGACCATCTTCCACAAGTCTATCCAGAAGACCAACGTCCTCCAGCCAACCTTACGTATTCACAGCGCTTGGAAGAAAGAATCAAGAGGATTGAAAGATCTCAAAGTAATCCTCCTGAGGATTTGACCAACGATCGAAATGGAACGAGTATGGTGAACAATCGACCTCCCCACATTGCAAGATCCTTTACGGGAAAGTCCTCTTCCACTGCGGCCGACTCAAACGCGAGTTCAACATTTTCTCAACAATCGAGATCCACTGCTGCATCATCGATGTCTGCATTTTCATTCACTAGTGCAGGAAGTCTTGCTCGTCGGAAAATGAGCCATGGGAAACTGCGAATGCCAACAAGCTCAGTATCCGACTCAGTCCTTGGGACGCGTGATGAAAACTGGCAGGGAATGAAACGGCAAAAGTCAGGCTTCTTCAGGAAGCTTCTTGGAAGTACAAAGAATGAGGAGATTGTATGCAGACCCGAAATCAATAAAAATGATTGGACAATTGTCCGAAGAGACGTGAATAGGGTTAATTCTTTGAGTGATATAGAGAAGCAGCAACGTCTACAGAGAGTCACTGCACTGGGTTTTAAAGCTATACCAGTAACTGAGATTTTGACCAACGTTGTGCAAGGCGACGAACACGCAGACGGGAGACCGATTGATCAACCGGTGGAGATGAACAAATCCACGTTTGTGCAGGTCGACAAAGCTGTCCATTTTCTAACCAACATCCCTTCTCACATATCTGCAGGTGCTTTTGCGGCTGGTTATCTCTGTAGGCCATATCGAAGCCATCTCCAAAAACTGCGCGCGATTTTCACGTTCATGACTGAGAAAATAGCATGGGAGCCAGCGGGTGTTATGCCAGCGGACTACGGAGATCAAAACCTGTCTGTGTCTCGCGTGTTGCAGGCGAGGCGCGGTTGTGCTGAAGAAGTTGCAAGATGTGTAAAAGCAATGTGTGATGACGTGGGTATTGTGTGCCAAGTTGTTCATGGATATCTGAAAGCTCCTGGAGATGTCCTTGATCTGGAAATGGTGCCGAAGGCCAACCACTACTGGAACGCTATGCTTCTAGAGTCAGAATGGCGCTTTATGGATGCATCACTGGCTTCTCCAAGCAACCCACGCCGTGCACTATACACAAACATATCGGGCGCTGACAATTTCTACTTTATGACACGGCCATGCCAGGCCGTGTATACACACGTACCATATGATTCAGCTGAGCAGCACCTTGTTCCCCCTGTCTCCACTGAGGTTCTCTTGGCTCTCCCCTACGCATGCCCAGCTTTTTTTGTAAACAATCTCACACTGCACAATTTCAATACCAGTCTAACGAGAATGGAAGGCCTTGAGACAGCTCAGTTGGAGATTGAGGTGCCCATGGATGTCGAATGTGTTGCAGAAGTTGAAGTTGGACTTTGTGCGCTTGACTCTGACGGCGACGTGTTTGAGACTGGCAATGTCGTGAGGAAGACTGTGCTCGCCCAAGCGTTTTGGGAACAAGGACGGAGGTTGTATAGAATAAAAGGAGTTCTACCAGAGCATGAGCGCCAGGGGATACTCAAAGTCTTTGCAGGTAAAAAAGGGTTTATGCATTCCATCAAAGACAACCCCCATCCTCTCGTATTAGCTACGCCCTTGCTACACTCTGGAACAAATGCAGCCTTCTCTTTTGTCACAAGGCACCCGTGCCCCCATGCACAGCGCCATGATATATATGTCTGCCAGCCTCAATGCGCAGGCTTGGCTGCCAACAACACTTACATCTTCTCTTTCCAGCAGCACGCTTCAACGCCCTCAACGTTATCTGCTAAACCGGCAAAGCTTGCAATTCAAGCTCCTTTAGGGAAGATCACGCGAGTGCAGCAAAACACAGAGAATGGAAGGTACGAGATTGTTACTAAAGTTTCGGAGACAGGAGCATGGCGGGGCCTTGTGCTTGCGGATCGGAGCGCCCGTTGGTGTGTCTTTGCAGAGTGGATCTGTCAATGAGTTTTATAGATATGTACAATATTGCATTCTCACAGACCTTGTTTTATCCGTTCAGCAAGTTTCTCTTTTGCGAGCTGGTAGGCATTCATGAAACCCTGTTCATTCAGCTCGATCCTCGCTCCGGTTTCATGCGCAGGCGGCCTGGAAACGCGCGAGGAGACAACTACCGGATCAGTATCGAGGATAATTCCATCGTCCACGATCTCATCCACCGCCATTGCCAGCAGATCAAAATTCTCCACAAGCGTGCGTTTATCCACCGAGTGCTTGAGCAGGATTTCGAGGGACTCGCGGAGCGCCACCACGACATTATACAGCAGCACCTCGTTCTCATCCAGGCCGCCCAAGACGTACATCATCACATCGACCACCTGTTTATAGACGACGACGTGATTATCAAACAGCACGATATCACTCGTCTGCTTTGCCGTCTTTTCATGTAATCCGCTTTCAAAGGCCTTTTGATCTTTGAGGGAAGCGTAGGGCTGGCTGAATCCGTCGGCCTTCACGCCAGACATTGCATGATGAGGATGATGATGCGGCGGCGAAAAGTACTTTGCGAAAATACGAGATCCATCCGTGGCGTCCAGCACAAGGACCCCCGTCACGCTGAATAAAGTGAGGTTCTTGGACATTGTTGGTGGAGCGAGACAGGGAATTATTTCACGCAACAGGCAGGATGCACTCCAACTACCAGCGCGCGCAGAGCTTCGCTGGGCACATCAGCACCTACGGCCTTGTCCTGTGCGCGCTGATTGCAGCCACAAGCTTCCTCTATCCCGGCGAGGCGGGGGCCAAGGTCGACGTCCGCGTGTTCAATGTCATACGTGGACAGCTGCCAAACTCCTATCTCAATAGGGTGGAGGAGCACGTCAGCACAACCTTCAACCTCGACGCCGACCTGACCCCGCTGTTCAATTGGAATACAAAGCAGGTCTATGTCTACTTGTCTGCTACCTACCCGGGTCCGAGATATGTGGATAACGAGGTCGTCCTATGGGATCACATCATTACATCGGAGAAGAAAGCTGTGTTGAAGCTACGGAATAGGAAAAACAAGTACCCGGTCACAGACATTTCTGGTGGCTTCAACCAGAGAAATGGTACGCTGACCTTCCATTGGAACACCCAGCCGTGGGTCGGTCTCTTGCGCTTTGGCGCCAACACCGATGGTGCGCAACAAATTGAATTTCCCCCGCCAAAGAAGAGAGCCTCTGGTCACTGAGTATGCCTTGGCCAAAAAATCCCATTCTCCGTAGTCGTGTGTATATAGCATCAAATAGTAGCATCACATACCATTCGTACCTACAACAGCAAGAGATCCTCTCCCTCGGTGAAGGGGGTTGCTTTCGCCACGGCCTCTTCCTCTAACACGTCCTCTGGCTCGGCCCCGTCCGCGAGAAGCTGTCGTCAACTCCTCGGGCGGAGGTATAGCTACGCCATAGCCGGCGCTGCCACCGTCATGTCTTCCCCGACCTCTCTGTCCTGATACGACCGTAAATCCATGCTCGCCGGTGCGCTGGACGCTCCCGTTAACTTTACGCGGTCCGGAGGCTGTAGCACTGCTCTCTGAGCCTACAGCTCGCGCTGGCATCCGCCATGCGTTAGGATGTGATACAAAGGAGGACGCAGCTCCACGCAGTCTCATAGCCTCGGAAGCTTTGGAAGAAGCAATGACTTGCGGTGTGGTGAGATTGAGTACAGTGGTAATGGCTACCGTCATTCCACGATGTTCCGAACACCTGCCACCCAAGGTGGTGCCTGCAAGAAAGGTTGCGTCGAAAACAATATCCACTCCTACCGCCGTCGACTCCGATACACCAACTACCGTACCACGCAGTCCCATGGGCACCTTTCCAGAATCCTGAACATAGATGACCCGTTCACCAAGAGCAAAAGCTTGATTCTGCAGACGGTGTTCGCAATCAAAGGGCTTTAGTAGAGCGCCTCTTGGGACCCCTTTCACCAGGCTTGGAGTTGTCTGGGATTCCTTTGCAACAACAGCATCACACATAGATTCAAGTCGCGCGACTGCATCTGCGCCAAATTGTTGGTCATCAAGAGAAACCCTCTCGAAGTTTTTGGAAGATACACTTTTGAGCCACTCCTTGATTTCGCTGAATTTCGCTTTGGCTGTTTCACCCTTGTAAAAGTCACTATCATTGTACATGTCGGCATTCTTCTTCGCTTCGATTGTCGTGAAGAATTCAGGAAAGCGCGACCTATACTCAATGACTAGCTGCACAGCCATACTAGAAAACTCCCAGCCAGCTGCCGAACGTCTTGAATAGCCCAAAACCTTTTGCTTTTTGGCTTCAAATTTGAGATTCAATCCTAAATTCACGCGTTGGCCATCAATATTAACACTGAAGCTGGACAAGATTTTGCTTAGTACAAGTGGATGAAGCTTCACCATTTTAGCCACCGCAAATGATGGGAAGTATTGTTCATGTTCGGCGACATACCTTGCAAGATCAAGACCAAACTCTGGCTCTTTGTCTTTATTCACCAAAAGTCGGATAATCAAACGTGGCGGGGTGTGTGATACCACTTGTAATGGCTGGCCGTAGCTTAGTTCCCCGAGGTAAAAAGCCTTTGAGCCAATGGGAAAATCTTCTTCAAGGTCGACTGGACCGCTTTCTTCATATCTCGAGTCCTGGCTGACAACTTCATCAACTACACTTTGAAGTGCGTATTCTTCATCAAACCCCTTGATTGATCCATAGTATTTCTTTCTTGCTCCATCATCGGCCCGATTAAGGCCTTTGAGAGGCTCGACATGTACGAGCATTGAAATCGGTCCCAGAAGAACTCCAACGCGCTTACTGTAGTTTAATTGAATGCGCTCGGCTCTTCTCCGCCAGTCTTGCATATACACTGGACTATGTGGCACCGAGATAATTTGAGGACGCCCATTGATCGTCTTGAGCTCGTATCGGAAAAGCTCATCGGACACCGCGTTGACCTTTGCCTCATGTAAGAATGGCCAGCCGACGTAAACAACTTTATCGACCTTTTGGAACGCGATAGCTTCTGCTTTTGGTGATTGATCCGGCGACACAAGTGAAATGACCATAGATTCATTCTTGCTTTCCATTTGGAATAGTTGAACTCCATGAAAACCCAAATTCGCAGTATAAGGTAAAGTCTTCAGAGACGGAAACCCGGCGAGTGCATTTACGCCAAGACTGACTCCTTCACACAATCCATATACCAGATCCAAACCATCTATACTTGGATTGTCAAAAATATTCATCGCACAATGACAATGTACAATGTCTGGGAAAAACTCCGGGTACGATGATTTGTAGACGGTGTCAACACTTGGCGTGTATGAGAATTTGAACGTGTGACCGTATGAATTTCGCGCCTTTTCTTCGTTCGTAAGTAGTCCCTCCCTTTGTCTCATGGCCTCCAATAAGCGTGTTTCATTTATGAATGGAATTTTCACAACAGCTTCCCAATCTTGTTTTTTACCATTCATATCGAGCTCAAATTGATGAGGATAGAAGTCAAATATTGGCGAAGTTGGCTCAGTCATGAGCGGCTTAAACGCATCTGGGATGAGCTTTTTACTGCGCTCGGGCAAAACTCCCATTAATTGTTCAAACGGTTTGAATGGAGAGCCGAGTTTAAAATTGAGGTTGGCACTCAATCCAAGCCGTATATCTGATACTCGAGGTGAAAAATGATAATGGTAGAACCATTCCCACGACGGACAACCATGGTAGTAATAATGCAACACCCATTGCAGACCTTCAACATAATTCTGATTCATTTCTGTGAGCTGCTCGGTGTCATTGTAGTGAAATTCAACCTTTTCGTAGTAATACTGATCTTTCCATTTCTCGAATTCATCACGGTATTTCTTCTCTAGCGCTACTTTTGCTTGCTCGGGGGTTGCATCAATCACTGGTGCTCTCTCCCACCTGTTGGTGATTTTTCTGACGATGTCTACAGAATCGTCGTCCAAAGGCATTGGAGACCCATCATCATCTTTTGGAAACTCTATCCGCATATTGTGGGCGCCTGTGTATTTATCGTTAATGGAAAGACAAAGCAAGTGGAGAGACTTTGCCAGATCCGTCACAAATTGAGCATCTTCTTCAGGGAGGTCTCCAGGTAGGTCCAATACTCTAAACGGTTTTGTTTTGCGGGCCGCAACAAACTTTTTAACTTTGTCGAAAAGATCTCTCTGCCGCGGAGTCACTGAAAGCCTCGTTGATCCATCTTGCCTGTCCAGCGCAGCTAGATGACCTTTAGTCTGTCCTCGCATCCAGTCAGCATCACCATGTTCGGCTTCGAAAAATCGAAATTCAAAATTCTCCAGTTCCCCTAGGAACAACTCAAGCCTTTTCAGGTTTATTACACCGTACTCATTCATGTAACCGTCCATATGTGGCAAAACCTTTTTATACACTTGATACATCAAACTCAATGCACCTTCATTGATGTGCAAGTTGGGAACGTTTGGCAGAAAGTCGTTCCCCACAAAAAACGCCATTAGTATGAAATCGTCCACAATTCGTTCCAAATCGTAATCAAAATCTATTGTGCCTCGAATATCTTGAAATTCCAGATCAAGATATTCACGGAGAAGGGACAGATGCATTAGAAAGAAGTTCTTTTGTTGTAATTCTTGAGTCTTCTTCTTTACCGGTCCAAAAGTGACTTCGTCTCGTAGGAGGCAAAAATGAGGGTCATGACTTAATAGTCCGAGCATAATAAGGTCAGCATCAAGACCGTAGAGACAGTGCCGTATGTTATGGTCGTAGCCTGGCTGAGCTTTAGCCATGCGAATGTAGTCTTTTATTTTGTGTTCTCCCTCACCAGGGACTTCATGACCTGAGAGTATAACTTCCACACCCCTCCACTCCACATCCTCCGATATCTTTTTATTTATAAAGTATTTTAATTGATTGGAAATCCTCGCCATAAATGCTGTTCCCGGTGTGATGGAGTTACTATCGAATGGCTCTTCCGTGGGCATTTCTTCCCCTGCTGCGATGGCCTTCTTGATAGCATTCTCGTTTTCCATCGCCGTTCGAAAGCGACGGGAGCGCTGTTGATTCATTTTTGCTCGAGGAGCAACTCCGTCCACGGCCATGAAGAATAGTTTCTTTGGCTTGATTTTCCCAAACAGATGCTCAATGTAATTAAACATGGCAATAAACATTTTATCTTCTGTCATCCGAAAGCTGGCACTATCAGAGTCTTTATGTGTACAGTTGTCTTCTTTAGCCCCATAGGGTGGTAGCCTTACGTATGATCTGATTCATGTCGAGGTATAGATTATCGAACCTGCGAGTCAGCCATGCAAAGCTCCGTCCGCTCACTCTGGTATGCCGTTCTCACCAATCAGCTGAGAGCAGAGAGGATACCTCTCGCTCATCCATCGGAAGAATTTGGGAACACCCATTGTAATGTCGGGTGGTTCGTGTGATGCGGTGATTTGAATTCCACGCCACGACGGATGCGTCCCCACATATCGAGTATAGAGAAAAGATTGTGCGTTCTTCCTCTCCTTCTCTGCTAGTACTGCCAGTAAGGCTTGATGATATTCGTAAGCTAGTCCGACCACCCTTGTTACGAATGAGAACACCTCGCGTTCTACGTAGCATTGCAAGTCTACGTAACTGGCGGCGAGATCTCCTAGTCAATGGCAGAACACTCGGTTTCGTTCCTACAATGGGAGCCTTACACGAAGGCCATCTTTCTCTTGGTATTTATCAATACACAAAGCATCACTGACTAAAAGTCAAACATTCCCTCACGGAGACAGACCAGACTGTGGTTTCAATCTTTGTGAACCCGTCGCAATTTGCACCGCACGAGGACTTGGACGCGTATCCTCGGACTCATGCTGACGATCTACAAAAGATCAGCAAAGTCGGCGCACATGCCGTGTTTATGCCATCAGTTGCTGAAATGTACCCTCATGGTATTGAACTGGACACGTCAAAACAGGTCGGTGCATTCGTTGAAGTGAAAGGCTTGAGCCTTCAATTGGAAGGGCAAACAAGGCCGCATTTTTTTCGCGGGGTCGCCACCGTTATGAGCAAATTGCTAAATATCGTTTCTCCGGAGCGCGTATACTTGGGAGCAAAGGATATGCAGCAGACTGTAGTGTTGAAGCGTCTCGTTGACGATCTTCGCATTCCTACAAAGATTAGAATATGCCCAACCGTTCGTGAAACAGACGGTCTTGCCATGTCTTCAAGAAACAAGTACCTCTCTCTTGAACAGCGCGAAAAAGCAATTGTATTGTGGAACGCATTGTGTGCAAGTCGAGCAATTTACGAAAAGGACCCAACAGCTACGGCAACTAGTATTCTACGGGCTGGAAAGGACGTCGTGCGTCAAATGGAAGCAAAGACTGAGGAAGTTCGCTTTGAGTACCTTTCTCTCTCTGACGTTTCGACGCTGGCGGAAATCCAAAAGGTTGATGCAGACAGAGGTGCCTTCCTCAGCGGTGCAGTACGCATCGGAGAAAGGACGGGTCGACTGACCCGCATCATTGACAACATTTTTCTTGGCAAAATAGATATCTAAAATTTGATCTATCAGGCATCTACAGCTTCTGAGTTGCGCTTGCCTGTGAGCTTCAGCAAGACCTCAAAAATAGCACTCGAGAGAATGCTTCCAAAGAGAATCCCAATCATGACGAGATTGCTCTTCCTATATCCGTATCCATTATTCACATCATCTGGCCAGCCAGTGTACAAGGCGTATGTCTACATCAGCGCTGAGTATAAGGACTTACTGTTGTCACGGAGCCTAAGTTACCCAGGCCACTCACCAGTGCAGCAGCCGCTGCGACCCCGACCTCACCGTGGCGGACGGAGAAAACCTCACTGGTCCAGGTCATTGTGATTGGAACCGTTGGCCCGAGTCCGAATCCAACGACGAGCAGTCCGGCGTATCTTGCCCAGGGATTGGGGGCATACGTCGTGATGAAGAGACCGGCGATGATAAGGAATGTAGGGCCTGAGAAGAAGAGCGGACGCTTCTTGCACAGCTTATCGGAGAAGGGTGTGATGAGAAGGATTCCTATCGCGTCCATCTATGTTAGCGGCAGCAGGAATACTCACAATCCAAATCGGAGCGAAGAGTAATGAGAGTTGCACTGAAGTCAGAGATGGATTGATTGCTCTTATGATGAGTGTGCCATAGTTTTGCACGCCGATACCGACGCCCACGACGCCAAAGTACATAACTACCAACGGCCACAAGCGCCAGTCACGTAAGATGCGCAATATATCCTTCAAGCCCCATTCTCTTCTTTGATACGATCCTGCCATAAGCTGCCTGTGAATTTGTGATTCTTCTGCGCTTAGCACAGGACGTTGACGAGGAATGAATTTGCGCCAAGACCCTGTTGTGTGTCCAGGCCGATCGGGGAGCCACCAAAGCACAGTCAAACCATTCGCACATCCAAAGATCCCCCAAAGGAGAAACATCCACTGGTAGCCTGTCAGGCCGTGTAAGCCGTCCATCAGTTGAAAGCCAGCCGAGACCAGTCCGACGACTGACGCCGACAATTGTGCCGCTGTGAAGTAGTACCCGATTCGATGGGCGCATTCGGAGGGCGGATACCAGAGTGTTAGGTAGTACGACATCCCAGGCCAGATTCCAGCAATCACAAGGCCGAGGAGGAAGCGTAGCAAGCTAGGGTTAGTGTGCACCTTTCATGTTCATACTAGAAGCTCCATACGGCGTGTATGGCAGCATGGCAAGCTCCCACGATACCCACCGTGAGCACAATACGAGCCAGCCACGCCTGAGGAGCCAGCTTTGTCATCACCAAGTTCGCTGGAACGTCAAAGACGACGTAGGAGACATAAAAGAGTGCGACACCGGTTGATACCTCTTTTGGGGAGAGCCCGATATTCTGCTGGAGCGAGTGTCCAGTAGCCGTGTTCATAGTGAGCGAGAGCCCGACATTGGAGCGAATCGAGGCAGCGAGAAAGTAAAGGACCCATAATGCTACGTTAGCTCCAGCTATGTGACCACCCCACCTGGGATGATTCTTCGGTCGAGTTTTCTACATTTAGCCAAGACGCCATGCAAAACCTTACCTGTAGATATGCTTTGCCCCAATTGCTGCTACTGCAGTTACTTGTCCTTTTGCGTCCATGCTAACGTCGCTATGACTCCCACCTGTCAAATTAGGTTTCAACCGCAACTCTAAAATTCGTCTCCCGCAATGAGCGTTGCCACGTTCGCCAACGAGGCCTTCTCTCCTGCAGCCTACCTCGACGCCGAGCTGGCAACAGAGGACACGCTGGATGCTGCATCACGACTGCTAGCTGCGCTTGAAGTGAGCACACGCACTTGCAACACTCAGCTCAGCGACCTCGTGGACTCCATGCTTCGTTCGGGGCCTCGGCTGAGTTACGAACTGGACCTCCTGCAGTCCGAGACGACATCCTTCTCACAACGAGTGATGTCACAGCAGGGTGCTATCGATGCGATTAACGAATCTGGGGATGCCATCGCAGAGCTGCAAGGGCTGGAGGAGGTCAAGGCAAAGATGGAGGAGGTCGTGCATGTCTTTGTTGATGCGCAGGAATGGATCTCGAACCCAGCAAACGCAGACGAGGAGATTCAGTTCTTGGTGGAGAGTGGCGAAACGGAGCGGGCAAAGACGCGCGTGGAGCATATGCGCCGCTTGGCCGGGTTATGGAAAGGCACTGCAGTGCAGCGAAGTGCAAACGATGCATTGGCTAGATGGGAATCTCAACTCAAATGAAAATATAGCTCGTGTGTATGTACATATTTGATCTCTAGAAATCCCCGTCTGAGATCTTGCTTCGCTCGCACATGCTTTTAAATATGGATCCTTCGGTGCGGAAGAGGTTGTGGGGGGTATCGAATTCCACCACCTTGCCAGCATCCAACACACACACTCGGTCGTAATTGATGATGGTTCGCAGACGATGTGCAATGCAGAGCAGCGTGCATTCTGTGAACTCGGTGGAGATGGTCCGCTGGATCTTGGCGTCGGTCTCGAAATCAACCGAGCTCGTGGCCTCATCCAAGACCAGTATACGTGATCTTCGGACCAACGCACGTGAGAGTGACAAACATTGGCGTTCTCCAAGGGAGAAGTTAAGACCTTCGTCGTCAACTTTCGTATCCAAGTCAAATCGTGGCTTCGCTTTCGTGGGATCCGCAGGGTCTGGGACCTCAGACTCCCGAACCAACCAGCTTCGTCTCAGCGCATCCCACAGCTCCCGATCCGAACGATCGCCGAATGGGTCAAGGTTGGAGCGAATTGTCCCTCCAAAAAGAATGGGGTCTTGCGGAATGATGGAGAGCTTCGATCGTAAGTCGTACAAGCCAATCGTAGAGACATCCACTCCGTCAATCTCGACCTTCCCCTCTGCCAGTTCAGCAATACGGTATAAGGCAGCCATAATTGAAGACTTGCCTGCCCCCGTTCGTCCAACCACTCCTATCCTTTCGCCTCCTTTCACGCTCAAATTGAAATGATGAAGGACCATGGGGAGTTCTGGGCGGTAGCGCAAGCCAACGTTTTTCATTTCAATGGCACCCTTCTCCGGCCAGGACTTTGCAGGCACATGGCCTTCAATCGTCGCAGGTGCCTCGTTTTCGAGATTGAAGCCGTAATGATACATTCGTTCGGTACTGTTCATATTGTTTTCCACCTCTGCCATCTGCCGAACCATCCACGACATCATACCGACGATTGAAAGACAGTAAGACAAGACCAGTCCCGTAGTCGAGGGATTCGTGTCGAAGCGATTCGTTGTGACGAGAATGCCAACGACGAAGATGAGCAAGGATCCGACCACATCCAGTCGCAATCCCAGCCATCTTTGATTGGTAAGAGTGAGGAAGTAGGCTTGGTTCATGCGGTTTATAGTCTGCTCATTGAAGTGCCGAAAGGTCATTTGCAGGTTGTACGCTCGAATGACCGCAATTCCAGAGAGTGTCTCACCAACATGTGCGAAGACTGAGGATCGTGCAATTGAATCCATTCGCTTCATCTCGCGTGCAGATGCACGGTAGTATGCGGCAGCAATGATGAATCCAATAGCCAGTGGCACCAGTGCAATAACAAAGAAGTGATAAATAACGATAATGAGGATGAAAGTTCCGAAGATCGATGCAAAGGTGGAGAAGAACATACGGAATGAGTCTGTGAGATTGTTATCCATAGTATCAACGTCCTTGGAGAAGCGATTGATGATACGTCCAAGAGGGGTAGTGTCAAAGAAAGACATTGGCGCGCGCATAGTTCGTGCGAGTGCCTTGGCCATCATAAGCTTTGAACTTCGATTTCCGATCCATGTAAGGCCGAATCCCATGACGAAGTAGGATATAGCTTGAAGACCACCGATGGATGCGTAGATGCCAATATAATCAGCGGTGGAAATGTCAAAGAGATTTGAGCTCCAGTAACTCAACCAAAGATTAGTTGCGATATTGGAAGCTTGGGTGAGGATGATGACTGCAAGCATAGCGGGGACGACCCATAGACCACCGCCTTGACGACAGTACTCCGCATACACGGCCAAATCAACCGATTGGACTGCCCGTTCCTCGGCCTGCATAATACCCTTGACATCTTTCTTTTCCAATTTCGGCTTGTTATCGCCAATAGCCTCTGATTCCACTTCGTCCTCATCCTCCTTCTTCTCATCCTGGCTTGTACCGCCAGCAAGAACCTGTTGGCTAAAATTTGGGTTGGATATTTTAAGCTCGTCCAGAGATCCAACGTCCACACGACCGTCGTCATTCATGAAAACTATACGGTCAACATTTGACAAGAAGTGAAGCTGATGGGTTGCTAAGATACGGGTCTTTCCTGCCATGAGTCCGGAAATACACGCCTCAAAAAGGTGTCGCCCAACGTGCGCATCTAGAGCGGAAAGAACATCGTCCAAGCAAAAGATATCCGGGTCAAAATAGGTCGCACGCGCAATCGCGATTCGAGCTTTCTGCCCTCCGGAAAGGGTTACACCTCGTTCTCCAATCTCTGTAAGATCACCGAACGGAAGTGTCTCAAGATCTGCTTCGAGGGCACAGGCTCTAAGTACGGTTTGATATTTAGCCTCGATGTATTCCTGTCCAAAGAGGATATTGCTTCGCACTGTAGCAGATTGAATCCAGGCACTCTGAGGACAGAATCCAACGGTGCCGCCGATGACGACTTCACCTGCAGAACGTCGCATGTCTCCGACGATGGCTGCAAGGAGTGAACTTTTTCCAGATCCGATCGCGCCACAAATACCAATAAGTTCTCCGCGCTTGACTGTCAGGTTTACATTATTAATCTTACTCGCATCGCGTCGCACAGCCTGCTTAGTAGACTGTACAGAGAACTTTGAATATGCGCGATGAATGCTATTCCGATCAGTAGACTGCACCTTGGACAGCTGAGACATTTCTCTCCGTAGTTCTTCAGGCTTCTCCGCAAGCATGGTTGCACCTTGATACATGTTCGCAGTCTCGGCATTGTTTATAGTGTCGATATTCTCTTGCTCCTCCCTCTTTTCTTCCTCAACCTCATCTTCTGCGTTGCTTGTCTTCTCGACCACCGGTTCGGCAACTTCCTCTTGGGGTCTGTGCGTGAAAGGAACAAATCGGCGCCATCCAACTTTGCCAAGAATTTTAGGAGTCTTCTTCTCAGGCAACCCTTCACTCTCCCATGTAAAGCTGGCATTGACGAGTTCAACAGCATTTGGCGCACCGTGCTTGACCTGCACTGGCTCTGCCATCTCTTCAGCGAAAAGAAGCTCTTGAATTCGTCCAAAAGCAACCCATGCATCAGTAGCTGCAGTGAATGCCAAGGGAAGTAGCATCAAAGGCATGCGCAACAAGTTAAAAAGTGTCAGCGAAGAAAAGACCTGAGCTGGGATGAGCGCATGGCCAGTAAGCTTGACCACAATGAAGGCCAACATCGACGCGAAGACAGGAATGACCAGCGACACGGCAAATACCGCACTGCGCACCGTCAAAAGCTTCCGAACAATCTTCAATTCAGCGTTTCGAAGATCCACGACTCTGCTCAGGAATGGCTCCTCCCAAGCGTAATACTTGATGATCCTCATGGACGACAGAATTTCCTGGGTATGACGCACTCGGGAGTCGGTGAAAACGATGCTGTCCTTCCTCCATCGCGATATGACCTTTGCGATTTTGCCCAATGCAGGCGTTGCAACGATAAGCAAGGCAAATCCGGCAAGACTGGGCACTCCGAGATTGATGAGGAGAATAACGAGGCAAATGATGATTTGAATAGGAGCTGTCCAGATCATATGAAAGTAGCCGGCGGCAAAGTCGATGCGGTAGGAATCGGTCGAAATCATGTTTGTGATTTTCGCGTTGGAAAATGTCACTCTCGACCTGTTGGACAAAACCAGACTCTTCCTGTACATGAGTGTGATGAGTGAAGCACGGGTCATGGCACCAGTCATCATCATCCCGTAGAAAACATGATGATTGCAGAAAGAGGCTAGCTGATTCATAACAGCCAGCCCAATAGCATAGCCAACTCCAGCTCCAACACTCACAGGCTCTCCATAATAGGCATCGGAAGCGAACTGAATGAGTTTCTTCACAAGGAGTGGCTGGGTCATAAGATTTACATCGGCACAGATTTTGAGTAGACCGGCGGTCCAGAAGAGCTTGAAGAAGGTTGCATTACAGGCCCAAAAAAGGGCAAATTTCGTACTCTTTCGCTTCCGCATCCTTTCCAAGTTGATAGCCAGCCTATCTGCCATGACATCTGCTTCACGATCGCGGTCCACACGCCATAGGTCGCCTTGTTCGAGGGGACGCTGATACCCGACACGCATCAATGGACTCATCCACCCGAACCATAGATAGCTCCAAAAATGCGAAAGAGATTGAGGGATGACTCCGGGATCCTCGGGAATAGGCGGAGGAACACCTTTGTAGAGAGGGTTAATGTACTTTATTTTTGTCCAAAGGGACCGACGCTGGACACCCGGCCACTGAAGACTGTCCTTCCGTACAGACTTGTTGCTGGTAGCATCTTGATCCGAGTTGGAGCTAAAGGCTACCATAGAGGCCATGATTGGCTCCTCGTATCCTTGTTGGGGAGGGAAAGGGGCCCGGTATGGGAAGGGGCTTATGAGTCGTGTGTCCTCCTTTCCTCGCTCCATCGGTTGCCAGCGGAAGAGGAGAAAATGCTGCGCCGTGATTGGCCGGCAGGTGCCGACGCCCGTTCCATGACGAGTCAGGAGGAATATTCGCCCGTGCCACCTCAAACCGGCAAAGGAATAAGAACGGACGTCCGAGGTTTGGCCGCACAAGATCACGTGATGTCTAGATTAGGAGTAAACTAAATTAGCCTCTCCACACCCAACTCCCTTCTGACGTGGAGACATCGACATCCTTTGCCAGCTGGTCATACTGGGGGTCCGGGTCGGTCCACGTGAAAAATTTCTGCTGCCAGGCCTTAATTTCCTCCTGTTCCTTCTTCCGCAGATCACGCTGCCAATTCTCTAGCTTGCTCTTTTCCTGGCTGGTTGTTTGCATGTCTCCCTTTGCAATGGCCTTGGCCACATTCTCCCATATCCGCCGGCTTTCCCACAGGCTCTGTTCTGATACTGGATGCACCCCCACGTGGACAGCTCTATCGGTTTTGAGGTCGAGGAAGGGGGCCGTGTACTTTGGCTTCTGGCCTTCGCCGACCTCGCACGCTTCGGTCCAAACGCCCGTCACGGTATAGAGCACCCGTGAACTCTTGCTCAGCTCTGCTTTGAAGGAATTTTTCTTCCCGCTGAAGTAGCCCTTGCCAGAATAGTCGACCTTGGCGGTGTACCCCGTGTTGGAGTGTATGTAGGTGTGCTTCTCCAGTTCAATGTATGGCGAACCCATTAGCACGCCCTCGATGCGGATGAAAGGGAAGGTAATAAGGTAGGTCTCGTTGAACTTCTTGAGATGGAGAAGTGCATGTCCAAGCTGTTTAATGGTCAGACCCACCCCAGAGATAGACGCCTTTTGTCCGTTGTGCCCATTGAGAAGGATGCCATGCGCCTCATTGTAGATAGCATACGCGGTCACTGGTGGATGATGAGACACCTGCTCTGAAACCAGCTTCGTCTCCGAGCCATCACTCGGCTTCCAACTCCCAAGAAACTGCTCCCCGAGCATAGGATTCAATGGCTTCTTCTCCGATCCGTGCTCCTCGTTGCGACTCGAGTACTGCCCTTTTAGAGTCGCTAGAAACCATTTCAGAACCAGCAGCGCGCGTCTCTCTGGATCTTCTTCCTTTGCTGGTGCAATAAACAGGTCGGGGTGTTCGGCCCAACTTTTGATTAGTTCAGGGTCCCTGCCAATATTACTATGCACTGTACTCTGTAAGGCTGGTCCCAGAGAGAATCCAGCTGGGAGCCGTCATGGACGAGAGGTCGCCATTAAACCCTGCCAGTGACTTGATGAAGCCCACGAGGGATTTCCCCGATTTGTCGCCTGCTTGAGACGATGACATGGTATTCACGTCGTGCGGGGATTTAGGAACTCGCAATGCAATGCAAAGCCGAGATGCAAAATGTTGATACGGGACTAGAGGTGCCACTTGTGTGACCGACATGGCGCAATGACTGGTCGCGATCATTACAAAAGGTCCTAATGTTCTTACTGTTCCTAATACTTAATTCATCCTTGGTCTAGTTCATCCTTGGTGGCGCATACTGCCCTGTGCTCTGCGGAGCTGTAGGCGGATATGTTGGGGGATTCTGTGGGATCGTCCCGTAGCCAGCATTTCCCCCGCGCTGGTTGGTGTGGTTGATCCGATTGCTTGTGATGCCTGCCGTTGGCGTAATGAGCTCTCCGCGCGCTGACTTTTCCTCATTACTGTAATAAACATACTCTAGCCCTATCGTTAGTGATGACGAGGAGGTGGCCTACAGAACGCGTGGATGTGCGAGGGAATGACGCCAAGGACGAAGAGCAAGACATTGATCCAGAAGTCACTGTTCGTTAGTACCCAATAACAACAGGCAGACGTACACGCCGCATCCTGAGATGAAGAAGACGCCCAGCGGAGGGAGGAAGACGGTGACAATGACGACTACAATTGCTGATGAAGCTGACATGTAAAATTTGGAATTTTGTTTAAAAAAAATAAAAAATGTGGTGTGGAATGACGTGTGTGTGTGGGGTGGGGGCAACGGATAAGGTGTGGATAATCATGGCACCGACGATACTACCGGCGCTGGATGCGCACGGTGTATCTGGATTGACTGGGAGCATCTCCATCTGCTGCTGGATTGTCGTCTTCACGCCCCAGATCCTCGAGAATGTGAAGCGGAAGAGCGGGGATGGGCTCTCCCTCGCTTTCCTGGCCGTATGGCTGGCTGGCGACTTGGCCAATCTGATTGGCGGCATCTTCCAGCAAGTCCTTCCGACCATGCTCATTCTTGCAGTCTACTACACGATGGCGGATGTGGTATTGATTCTTCAGGTCTATTATTATCGCTTTTCGAAGGCCAGGCGAGCTAGCCTCTTGCAGGTTGGGGAGGGGGGGTGGTCAGCGAGCCATCTGTCCCCTGCCACCCCACTCCTCGATCCACCCAAGCCAAGCGAGGAGCAAGCCATGCGGGAAATCGCTCCCTGGAAGGGCTACCGCTACAACACACTGGCGATCGTGGTGGTATGCCTTATTGGCACCGTGGCGTGGGTTATGACGCCTCCTTCAACAAAGCACTCTGGCCATCAGAAAAAGGTGGAGATCGATGTGGCGGGACAGGTTTTTGGCTGGCTCTGCGCTGCATTCTATCTCGGCTCGCGCCTCCCTCAACTCGTCCTGAATTTCCGACGCAAGTCATGCGAAGGCGTGTCGCTCCTCTTCTTCCTCTTTGCATGTATTGGGAATGTCACCTTTTGCATGAGCATTCTCGCATGGTCTCTGGAGAAAACGTATCTCATTGCAAATATGTCCTGGCTAGTGGGAGCATTTGGAACGCTTCTCCTGGACTTTGTCATTTTTGCTCAGTTCTTTCTATACACCTAGCAACGCGAGTAGCACCATCTCCTGCTCTATCTCATACACCGTGTCACACGGCACTCAAAGATTCCATATGCCTAAAGATTTCACCTCAGTTTTGTACATATTGAGTAAGTAGAATAATCATGATGGATGGGGATGTGGAATGATCCACGACATACAGACCAAACACGACGGTGAGTAGTGACACCGCGACGGAGCCATGTCCTTGGAGGGCGAGAGCAGTGGACATGACCCTCGGTTCGCAGGGGTGTCCCTCAGACTGTGCTCGCTCGGCATCCTTACGCTGCAGAACTCTGCCTTGACCACCGTGATGCATTATTCGCGGGTGATGCCCATGGCGGACGTGAACGAGGGCCGCTACTTCTCTACCACAGCCGTCTTCCTCAACGAAATCATAAAGCTGGTCATCTCCATGGCTATGATTGTCAGGGAGAAACGCCGCGCTAGTGAGAAATGGCACGTCGCGGATGTCATTGGAGATATCTTTGAGAAGGATTGGTGGAAGCTCACGATTCCGGCGGCCATGTACACGATGCAAAACAACTTGCAGTACGTGGCCATCTCTTCTCTCTCGGCAGCCGAGTTCCAAGTCACATACCAGCTGAAGATTCTAACGACTGCCTTATTCTCGGTGATACTCCTCCACCGCTCTCTCTCCTGGACTCGATGGGTCTCTCTTGTGCTGCTTACGATTGGTGTCGCCATTGTTCAGCTGCCAGGGGTCACCGAAGAGGCGCCCAAGAAGGCCATGTGGGACCCGACTCGGTTGCTCCCATCACATCCCATGGCCCCTTCCCCGCTGGATAATAAACGGCTGGTGGGACTGATTGCAGTGTGCGTATCCTGCATCCTATCAGGCCTGGCTGGCGTCTACTTTGAAAAGGTTTTAAAAGGATCGTCGACAATGCTTTGGGTGCGAAATGTGCAAATGTGTATCCCGGCAACGATCCTTGCTGGTGTGGTCGGTGTGGGCATGAAGGATGGAGAGGAGATATCGCACCGTGGCTTCTTCTCTGGCTATAATTCTGTGGTCTGGATCGCCATTCTGCTACAAGCGCTAGGCGGGCTCGTCGTTGCATTCTGCGTGAAGTTTGCCGACAATATCTCCAAGAACTTTGCTACGAGCATAAGCATCATCCTCTCGCTCCTCATCAGCACCGTGTTTTTTGACTTTCGCGTCACTCCAAATGTGAGGTGTGTGAGGGGCCAACTGACTTTTAGTTTCTCGTTGGATCTGTTTTCGTATTGTCTGCTACATGGCTTTATTCGATGTCGGATCGATCGCGCGCACGGTCGCCGCTCGTCCCAGAGTCGCATGCAAAGGAGGACGTTTAGAAGTATGCACAGGACGTTTAGAGGCATGGTCAAGGGTGCAATAATGTACATGAAACAGACCGTAGTGTCTAGCGGAAAAACATGGATCGTTTCTTTTGCGGATGGAAGTCATCCACCGAACGGAATTTGAAGAGACGCTTAAAGTCCCGCGGGCGCTTTGCCAAACTGCGCGGCGATCGTCGCACCGCCGCTCCATCTCCCCCCTCCGGCGCCACCATGCGCGAGACCACACGCGGCTGAAAGAGTGCAGCTGTCGCCAGCGGATTGATCATTCCTCGCAATCGCCGCAATGCATCCTGTGAACGTTGAGCAAACTCATTGTAGACTTCAATCTGCTCTCGGTCCGATTTGACCCGGAAGTCAGCGAGGAAGGCAGCGTCCGTTAGGATCTCTTTGGCGCGTGGGCACGTTTGGATGCGCGGCATGCGCGGAGACTGCAGACGGAGCAGATCGTGCGTGCGATCGAGATTGTCAAAGTACCCCTTTGGCCAGCAGATCAACAGGTCGTCTCGTGCCGCGCAGAAGCAGCACTCGTCGCCTGTTTTATGCAGCTCGGGGGATGTGAGGGATGCTGGTCGCGCTGTCTTGGGGACGTGAAGGGGCTCCACTTCCGTGATGGACTCGTTGTCCTTCGTAGTAAAAATCTCCTTTCCAAACTCATCGCGATCCGCAGCAAGGCGGTCGGGCTTTCTGTCAAATGAAAATGAGTCGTGTCGTTCGTCGTCTTCGCTGGCCACGAGGGCTTGATAGGCCGATCTGCGAATAGAATCGTAGGGGTCGAGAGACTCGTCTCCGCTTGTCGTGCGAAAGAGCGAGTTGGGTCCCTCCCCGGACAGGTCAATCCAGTCGCGATCATTCGAGCTGCGCCGCTTTATCTGGTTCTTGCTTCGCCATCTCAGCGAGGCCATGGATGCAAACAACGACACCGGAAAGAAACAAACACGCAATACGCAATACGCCGCCGTAAAATTCCATCATGCAGAAATCACCAACACACCCGTACCACCGGCTACAACACAAAACTACGCTACGTCTAGTTTTCTTTTCCCTTGCCTCTTCCCTTTCGGCCTATGTAGGATGCCGTCTTGTAGAATCGTGCTTTTAGTTTCGACAGGGGCGCAGAGCTTGCATTTAACACTCGCGATGGGCTTGCAGGTGCAGGAGTCTTTTTTTCATCATTCGTGTAGTTCATAGCGGGATAGTTTGGGAATTGGCTGATGATACGAGGCTGTCGCCGGTTCAATGTGGCCGCACCCAACGGCTGCCTCCCATCTGGCTGCAGTGGAGCTGGCGGTTCGAGCGGACGTGAGATGCTCTGTAGGACGTTGACGAGGAAAGATGTATTGGATTCTTCCACGTCGGAGAGGAAGCTGCTGGAGGTGGGCAAGGAGTATGCAGATTCCTCGTCCTTCTCCCCCTCTTGCTTGATTGACTCTTTATGCTCTTGGCTTTGCGTCTCGCTGACATCCTTGGGTTGCGTCTCGGGGATATCTTGGAGTTGCATCTCCTGCAAATCCGTCTCCGAGTGTCTTGTGCCCGAATGGTTTGTGTCCGAGTGCTTTGTATTGTCCATCATGAGCACCCCAACACCACGCAGCCTCTACCGAAAACTATATCGCGAAATTGAGCTGGGTGTACTAACCACGCCCCGCTTTGGGAGGCATCTTCCGCCTCCCCTAACCCCATACAACCCTTGCTTCCACAACCACCTGCGCGACACCTTTCGTGCTACGTCTGCGGACGACGCAGACGCGGTCCGAGCGGGCGAGGAGACACTCCTTTTTCTCCAGAGCAAGCGCATGCATAGGGCCCTTCTCGAACGGTACAATGGACCCGAAATAGATTCCGAGGATCGGCTGCGGAGGAGTGCAAGGAGGGTTGGGCTGGAACTTCCCCGTGGAATCAAATCACAACGGCGCAAGTAGGAAGGAGCATGGAGAGAGATCGTGATGAAGGCATGGAGAGGCAAGAAGGATAGATCCAAAGTTGTCAATATTTACATAGAATTAGACAGCTTGCGGTCGTGCAAGAAACCTTCCCAGCAGGCTTTTCTTGGGTGCCATAGCCCTGTCCTGAAGCATAGCCCGCTCCACCATGCGAGTAGGGGGTGGCGGCGAGGGCGAGTCGTGAGATGCATCGCTCATGCTGCTGACTGAGGAGCTCGAAGAGAGAGAGGGGACCATAAGGGGCGGGGATGCAGAGCGGTAGGGGAGGGTTGTGGGGTGGTGGTGGGGTTGGTATGGGGCGGCGAGCAGGGGAAGTTGCTGCTTCTGGTACTCCATGAGCGATTGCCGGATGGGGATGAGGAAGGGAGCGAGGTGGAGGTAGAGGTCGTCGGCCTTGATGCTCAGATCCCAGTTCAGCAGTGCTAGCATCTGCTTCTCCATCAGATTCACCTCCGCCAGCGAGAAGAGGCCGAGCGTGTATTTCTGCCAGTGCGCGTTGCGTGGGCTGCTGTCGTTGAGGTACTTTGCGGCCAGAATGAGCGCGGCCAGGAAGACGCGGTGGCAGGTGCATGGCATGCCTTTCGCGGCGCGTGGCAACCTCTCGCGCAGTCTGCCGAGATAGACGAGCGTGCTGAGGAGCGTAGAGACCTGCACATTGCTCTTCTCCACCAGGACTGAGATGAAGCGCGTCAGTGATGGGAGGGGGCGTGCGGTAGCGGAAGGGGAGGAGGAGTCGTTGGCGCAGGGTGAGGCCGGGGGGGAGGGCAGGGAGGCAGCCGCCTTTGCATTCGGCGATTGGTCGCAGCGGATGACTTGTGCAGCGACGTGTGCCAGGTAGCGGATCATGTCATGGGAGACGTGCTGCCGGATGAGGTGGTTGAGTGCGTCGCTGTTCATGAGTGAGTGTAGTATACTTTCGTCGTAACGAGAAGGCGAATGAGAGAGTGTGTGTGAGTGTGTGAGAGACGCGAGGTAGTGATGGTTCGGAAGAGGCCTTCTCTTATACCATATGGGGGGCCCGCCGGTGGTGGATGGGTGGAAAGGAAGGGGGTTGAATGCAAGGGCTGGGTGTGTGGTTCAGCCCAGGCCAAAAGTAAGGAGGCAGGCTGGCCCCTGCCGATCATTTCCTGCCTTCGCCATCCCACCTCCTCATCCAGCCACCCCATTTCCCCCATCCAGCCGGACCGACCCCTTTTCCAGCCACCCCGCACAACACACCGTGCACAATTAGGAATCACACAACAGGGTAGTCAGGGACAAGAACGGATTCGGATTAAGGTACAGTGGTTCCCCCGGCCCTTGCATTAACGCATTCCATTCCACCACCCGTCCGCCGCCTTACACCCATGCACAGTCTCGACTGCCGGATTAGTACGCCGTTAGGCAATCAAATCAAAGAGATAGGCTCATTCCCTGATAAGAGTCAACATGCAAAGAGTACAGGTCCTGTTATGACTGGTGCTCAGCAATCTAATCATCGCCCGTGTGTGAAAAGGAAAACATACCTATATCCTGCCCTTCGACTCTCGCTTCCACCGCTCCAAGCAGCCCAAGTGTGAATCGTCGAAGTTCTCTGATTCAATATTGCACACACACCCCCCAGACGTGTGCAAGCTCTCTTCCGTTGGGCAGCGGCCGTACGACGCGTGCTGGTAGCCCACGTCCTCAAACAGATGCAGCTGGCTGAGGGGCAGGAAGAGGCTGGCCGCCAGCGTGTGCACGGGCGCGTCTCCCCAATGGTCGTAGTAGAAGCCACCATGGCGGTCGAGTTGCTCAAAGTACCGTCGATACAGGGCACTCCGCCAGAAGCGCAGGTCGGCGACCTCAAAGGCCGTCCAGAATTGGCATCCTTGGAAGGTCACATCGTCTTCCGACACAAACGACCACGCGTTGTTCACCGCCCTCCCCGCGAAGGAAGGCAAGCGTCTCGTTCCAGAGGGAGGGCAGGGTTTCCTGCGTCTCATAAGTGGCCTGGGTGAAGCCATAGGTCTTGTTATTTGTCCGCATAAACGTAAACAGGTCGTAGGGCAGGTCGCAGGAGAAGAGCATGCCCGGTTCAATGGGCCAGTACCACTCAAACTCCTTCATCAGCTCGTGGTCGAAGAAGAGGCCGGCGTGGAAGCGGCTGCGATGGCGAAAGGTCATTGTGGCTTCATAGGGCACGCCCTCGTCCTCGGACGCCTCAATAGCCTTGTAGATGGCCGCCTCCGCGCGCTCCTTGCTCACAAACGACGGCAGGGACCAGGTGGCTTGCGGGATCACGCCGAACTGGGTGCGTCCGCTGGCCACGCCGGAGACCATGCCGACGAAACGGTCCAGGAAGGGCTCGTTGTTGAGAAAGGTCCATGTATACCCAAAGCGGCCATTGAAGCGGTCCTCCACCTGCCGCACGGAGGCCAGCGCCTCGTCCATTTGGTCATTCCGGACCAGCATCACCCGTGGTCGCCTTCTCCCTCCCTACGCGACCATCCCCCTCCGAGACAATGGCACCTTCACCAGGCCCTCTGCGCACAGCAACCGTCACGAGGCAGCAGAGGATGAAGAGGATGGCGAGGGTGCGCACCAGACCTGTTCGTGCACCACCAAGCATCCTTCCTTCATGGGGGATGACGGAGAAATATTACAATTAACCACTTACAATGGCAATGAACTCCTCCTCGTTAATCTCTCCGTCCTGGTCCAGGTCGAACTCGTCAATCATGGCCTGCAACTCCTCCTCGTCCAAATTCTCCCCCAGCTCCTTGGCCACGCGTCGCAGATTTCGCAGCGAGATCTTGCCCGTCCCGTCGTCGTCAAAGAGGGCAAAGGCATGCCGGATCTCGTCCAGCGGGTCGCGCTCCAGGATATGCCGGGTCATGACGCGCACAAAGTCCTCGTAGCCAATCAGGCCACGCCCGTTGGTGCTGCCATTCTTGCTGTGCTCGTTGATGATCCGCAGCACGGCCTCCTTGGGCATGTCGAAGCCCAGGGCGCGCATAGCCACTTTCAGCTCGTGATAGTCGATGTGGCCGTCCTTGTCCATGTCGAAGAGGTCAAAGGCCTCCTTGACCTCGTGCCGCTGTTCCTCGCTCAGCTGCTGCTGCTGCTGCTGCTCTCCAATCAACGCTCTCCGTGGCAGCTGCGCGCTGGGGCTGCCATTGGGCGGGGACACGGAGCGTGCGCCGTAGAGCTTGCGGTTGCTGTTGAGCACCTTCCTGCCCGACATCGTGCTGCTGCTGCCTGATCCTTGAATAACCACCACCACCACCTCGCGCCATGTCCATGTTTGGGGCTGGCTCGTCGGGCTTTGGCGGCTTTGGCCAGGCGAACAGCGCAAACAACGCCGCCCAGGGATCCATCTTTGGGCAGGCAAACGCAGCGCCGGGCACGACGTCGGCGTTTGGCTCCAGCCCGGCCACAGGGTTCGGGCAGCAAAATACCTCCACGGGCAGCACAAACATCTTTGGCGCGCAGAACAGCACAGGCTCGAGTGGGTTCGGCGGGTTTGGTAGCGCTGCTCCGGCCAGTAAGCCGCCCGCGTTTGGCAGTTCCTCCAGCTCGCCCACTCCCATGTTTGGCCAGAATGCAAACACAGCGACAAACCCCCCGGCAACCAGCACAGGTTTCTCCTTTGGCAGCCAAAACACCTCTTCAGCCCCCGCGTTCGGATCTGCAACAGGGACGGGGAACATGTTTGGCCAAAAAGCAGCTACCACGGGCTTCGGCTCGGCCAACACAGGAGGCAGTATCTTTAGTGGTGGCCAAAATTCTGGCTCGGGGACTGCCTTTGGGGGCTTTGGCAACTCGACCGGATCTCAGATTGCAACGGGTACGTCGAATCCTGTTTTCCAGGCTACGCAGGAGAAGGATGCTGCTGGGACTCAGCACTTCCAAACCATAACGTGCATGCCTGCCTACCGCAACTACTCGGTGGAGGAACTTCGCCTACAGGACTATGCGCAGGGGAGAAGATACAGTAACGACAGCGGGTCTGGGGGAGCATTCGGACAGAATACAGGATTTGGCGGATTTGGCCAATCTAGTCAGCCAGCCAGCACTGGGTTTGGTAGCAACAACACTTCCGGTAGTATGTTTGGAAACACTGCGTCTAACCAAAACTCTACAGGCTTTGGAAGCAATTCCTCGACCGGATTCGGCAGCAATACTGGCAACACGAGCAGCATCTTCAAGCCGGCGAGCGGCTCGAATATGTTTGGTGGCACAAACAGCAATACCAACCCATCCTCGGGGTTCTTGGGAGGCGGCACAGGTACCACGAACACCGGCTTTGGGTCGGGGACTAACGCATTTGGAAGTCAACCCCAAACATCAACTGGTGGAGGAGCATTTGGCAATACAAACGCGTCCACCGGATTCGGTCAAAATCAAACTCAAAATAAGCCGGCCTTTTCATTTGGAGGCGGCAGTACAAACACTGGGTTTCGTGCAACGAATCCCACTCCAGCATTTGGAGGAGCGAATACAGGAAGTAATACGAACCTGTTTGGAGGCGGATTTGGGCAGACTCAAAATCAAACGCAGAACCAAAATCAGAATCAGAACTCAACTCCTTCTGGTGGTTTCTCGTTTGGGGGTAGCAACACAAATAATGGGCAGACTGGCGGTACAGGGAGCAATCTGTTCAACAATACTAGTTCAACCTTTGGACAAAACCAAAACAACCAGCAAAAGCCGCAGTTTAGTTTCGGGCCTACAGCCACCAACTCTACATTCGGCCAGCAAATAAACAATACGCAAAGCAAGACTCCCTTTTCCTTTGGTCCCACAAGTGGAACCGGTACATCTGGCAATACAGGCACGAACACTGGCTTTGGAGGCAATACTGGGACCAGCCTGTTTCCAAATAATAACAACACTGGTTCCAGTCTTTTTGCAAATAATAACTCGGCATCCAGTACCAATCTCTTCAACAAACCAACTACCCCTTCGGGGAACTTGTTTGGTCAAACGCAACCGCAGAGCACAGGCCTTGGCAGTAGCTTATTCGGCGGGCAGAGTAACAATACTGGAAGTAACTTGTTTGGCGCAGCAAGCACGAACAACCAGCCCAACTTTGGTGCTGGTGCTTCCACCAATTCGATAGGTAATTTCAATTTTGGTAACACCAATAATAACCAAAATCAGCCGCAACTGACGGCCAGCATCGACCAGAATCCATTTGGAAATAATCCCCTCTTCAATTCCATGAACTCTTCACAAGGGCAGTCCCCTGGCCCCATTGCAACTCCGCTCGCTTCGCCTGCTCCGAAGAAAAAGCCGGCAATGATACCGCATTACAAATTATCCCCCCGAGCGGTGGTATCGCCACGTCTTCGATCATTACGGCCCATGTCGTCACTAAATTCACTAAGCTCTCCTGGAAGCCCCTCATTCGGTCCTCGCGCTTCCAATGCATTTCATGGCGTAAGCGAGGACGCCATGCTTACTCCAGATGCTTTCAGCCCGCGCCAAAGCATGAAAAAGCTTGTCATCGATCGCAAGATCACACAGGCCGATTTGCTGTCGGACAGCGAGAGCCCCTTGGATTCGAAGAAAATTATCGACAGGACTCCCATCATGAATGACAATCGCAACCAAGACCAGGACGCTTCGACTGAGCAAAAGCCGTTTAGTGCCCCCACTGCTTCGGATGAGCTAATCTCTCCATCACATGCACTTGCATCTGTCAATGGCGCCACAAACAATGGGCTTGGAAAAGGTCGGTATCAGAGTCCGTTGGGCCCGGTGCTCGAAATTGCAAACGAGGACAAGTTGCGTGGTATTTACTGGACTAGCCCACCAATGTCGACTCTGCTTGATTGGACTCAAGAAAGGCTTTCCTCGGTGAAGAACTTTAAAGTCGGTCGCCGTGGTTATGGACAAGTGAGCTTCATTTCTCCCGTTAACTTGACCTCAATTCCTGCCATCGAAGAGATCCCGGAGAAAATTGTTGTCTTCGAACCCAAAATATGCACTGTCTATCCAGACGAGAGTGAGAAGCCGCCCGTTGGACAGGGGCTGAATGTACCGGCATTGATTACGCTTGAAAACTGTTTTCCAAAATCACGAGATACTCGTGATGTAATTACAGATATCAACCACCCCCGCTTCGTTCAGCATGTGGAGCGGCTCAAGAAGATTAGAAACACCGAATTCGTTGACTTTCTGGCCGATAGTGGTTCGTGGATGTTTAAAGTGGAGCACTTCACTCGGTACGGGCTGGATGACGAGGGCGACGACAATGAAGTCCAACTTGTGGCTAAGCCGGAGCGTCGAGAAGTACACGTTCACGACTTATCGGTCGATGTTTCGCAAGATGATTCTTTCAAATTCACTCGCGTTTTCCCACGCAAAAGAGCCCATCATCGGATCCCTGGTGCGTTCGACAGCGATGCATCGACACCGGCTAGTGCACAACCAGTGTTGATACCCTCCCCTAGCACGATTCGCTCACTATCATCAAATTCTGCCGCTGAGGAAGAGTTAGAGGAATCATCGGAACCTGAAATGAGTGACGATCAAAGCTCTGTGCCGGAGATGGTCGAGGTAGAGACGGATGAGTATGCCTCTGACGAACAAGACCGACCGGCTACGTGGGTTCAGCAACAACTCTACGCCGTTGGGCAAACTCCGCAGCGTGATGTATGGCCACAAGAATCCACAGGTGTGGGTCGATTGCCGGACGGCTCACCAATTTTCCAGCGAAGCGTGCCGAGCAAGCTGCCTCGAGTCTCACCCATGGAACTGGATCGACTGCTATACGGCAAGCGCGAGAACAAGGTATGGGTGTAAATACACAGCAATCAAATGACATACTTACCCGTAGACACCTGTGCACCCTTCTTATGAATCCATGAAGTCTACCCTCGGAGACGTGGAGTTTGCCGCACATGCTTCCTTCAAGCCTCGCTGGCATGGATGCAAACTCCTTTACCGCGGCATTTTGAGCAAGGATGGCGCAATGAGAGTTCCCTCTTCTGATAAGCTTTGGCAAACAAACTGTCTGCGGCACGACCAAAACGACGTACCAAGAGAAATTCTTCGACGTCTTTTGACGCACTGTGCAATCCGCGCTGTGGACGGTATTCCAGAAGCCAGGATGAAGAAGAACATCCAGACCACTAATTTCATTGATGACCATGCCACAAACAAGCAGGAGAATGAGGCCTGGAGGGTAGCAAGTGCCCTGTATGATGAAATTCCACCAGAGATCTTTGATGGAGCAAGCATGCCAGTACGTGATGTTGTTGAGCGGCGCTACCGCAAACAAATGTTTTCGGACTGGCTGGAAGAGTATCTAGCCGGGAAGGCTGAGCAGAAGTTGATGACTTCTGCGGATGAGAGAGTGTACATCCACATCACGGCCCATCAGATTCAAGAGGCTATGAAGGAGGCTCAGGTGCAGAGCAACTATCGCCTTGCAAACATCATCTCCCTGCTCGGCGGCGATAGATCCATCCGAGCCGATGCCGAGGCACAGCTCCGCGACTGGCGAGAGCGAGAGGCACTACGTATGATTCCCAGAGATGCACGGCTAGTGCTAGAATTATTGGCTGGTAATACTGGCGAGTCTAGTGGAGGTGGGCAGGCAGAGACGATGCATCTCTCCGCAGGCCTGGAGTGGCGCTGCTGCTTCGGATTGAGATTATGGTATGAAATCCAACAAGACGACAGCATCGAGCTTGCCTTTCAAAAGTATGACGCTGCGCAGCAGACTGATTTCCGCGTGGCAAAGCCATTTGCTAGAGACGGTGCGCAGCTGGACTTGGTGTACTCGATTCTTAAATCATACTCGGATGCATCCTACGGGGCTGCACAGTGTGCAGAGAGTTGTGTGCCTTATGGATCACTCAACTGCTCCATGAAGTGGCTCCTCATGCAATTTCTGTCCACACGTCGCCCCCTTAATCCAATGGCGCAAGCACGGCTCTGTCTTGATTTCGCATGGCAGCTCGAGGCGTGTGGAGCTTGGGAATGGGCTATGTTTGTCGTCATGTTTTGTCAGCAAAGCGTGACGCGGGCGGGTGCCTTGCAAGCCATCCTATCACGCAACATCAGCCACGCGGACACCGCCCACGAGGATTTCTTGCGTGATGCGTTGCAAATTCCCATGGAATGGATTCTAGAGGCGAAAGCACTGCATGCACGCTGCCAGCTGGAGCACGGCATGGAATGCACCTACCTCCTCCAGGCGCGAATGTGGTCTGAAGCGCATCGGTGCTTGGTGGGCCAGGTAGCTCCCGATCTCGTAATTGCCAACGACACCGCCGAGCTGCATGACCTGCTGACGCAATTTCAGCACCCAGACGCTGTCTTTGCGTGGCGACTGGGGGGGCAGATTTACCTCGACTACCTCCACCTCCTCGATCCGCAACTCACCCCTGCCACACACCAAAAGAGCCTTCCGCGCGATAATCGCCCGTCGGACAGGCTAGCGCGACTGCTGTCTGGGTTGCCGCTCATGCCGGTGCACACGTTTGCGCAGCATGTGGCGGTGGTGGAAATGAGCGCCTTCACGGCCTCCTACACGCTGGCCAACTCCAGCGACCTGAATGAACGGCGCAAAGTGATGTCCCTCCCGTTGACCAAAGACCAACGGCTGGAGAAGACAATGATCATTTCCACAGACCATCTAAAGACGCATCTGCGACGATAGCAACACAGGATTTACGAGTCACATCTCTGTATATGTAAATTAAACTCCTCAAAAATTACATGTCTCCATTTCTTTAAAAATCAATCAGACTGCCTGATTGCCCGTTCTGCTGTCGCGGTGCGCCGTAGTTGGGGTAAGCGCCCGCTTGCGACTGCGACTGCGACTGCTGATGCGCGCTCGGTGCACCAGTCATGGTAGCCTGCAGGAAGGGATTCGAGCCGGTCATGATGGGCCGGCTATAGCCTAACGAGGAATGGATGTAGTGTCCAGGGGCAGTATGCTGCGCCGGAATCCGTGCGTTCCCCATATTTCCAAAAGAATCTTGGTTCCCGCCAGTCTGTAGCAGCTGCGCCAGTTTCTGGTGCTGCGGGGGGTCAGCAGATGGTTTTTGGAAGGATGACGTTTGTGGTGGCGGGGTGGATTGAGCTTCGGCCTGGGCTTGGTATTGGGAAAAAGGCGACGGCGATGCGTATTGCTGTTGGGAGGCTTGTTGTTGGTACTGCTGCTGATACTGCTGCTCGGCAAGGGAGTTGAGCGTAGGCTTCTGCTGATTCTGCTGGGCTGGCGGTTTGTTGAAGGAGCCAAATTGCGCAAAGGGGTTGTTGGATCCAGTAGGGGCAGGTGCCAAAGGCTGTGTTGCTTGCTGTCCGTACGGATTGTTGGCTCCACTGTAGTTTTGATGGGGTTGCGTCTGCTCGGGCATGCCATATCCCACCTGCTGCTCATTGGTGGGGTAAGCTTGATATCCCGTTGGTTGAGAATACACATTTTGTAGGTAGCCCGTGGACTGTGGAGCTATATTGTCGTACACCGGGTTCCCGAAAAAATCAACTTGCTGTTGCTGCTGATAGGGCTGATACTGTTGCTGCTGTTGCTGCTGGTGCTGCGGCAATTGATCTTGCTGGTCATTGGCGTAGTCATCAAAGAGTAAGTTGCTGCTATTGGCCTCGACTTCTCGCTGCCGCGATTCGTCCTCCTCCTTACTCAGCTTAATTGCCTTTGCAAGCTCGTCCTCGTCACCGACTCGCTGGCTACGTCGTTGATTGTCTTGCTCAGCCTGCCGCTTACTTTCCTCAATTGCTTGCTGCATCTCCTCCTCTCCATTCGCTCGCCGGGCACTGCCTCTGCGATTGGGACGGCGATTGGGTGTGGGTGCTATATTTTCTTCATTGTCAAACCGGTTCTTCATATACGACCGGTTCTTCCGCTCATTGCGAAGGCGCTCTTCGTCCATAAGCAGCGCCGTAATGTCCTTTGCTTTAATGCGCACATTTTGGCCTTGATCGACCCCCTCTTCGTCAATGTACTGGAACTCGCGCAAAGTTTTTATAATGTATATATTGTCTTTGCTCCATGCCACCACGTTCTCGCTTCCGGCATGGACGCAGTAGTCGAGGACGGTGAGCGCCTTCATGACATGTCTCCAATTTTTTCCTTTGTCGTTGAGCCGGCGATCAATCATGTCCATGATCTCAAAGAACTCAGCCGTATCAAACGTTAGTTGGGCAATCTCTGCCATATCTGTGCCGGAGGGGCCCCATGCGTCGTTGGAGGTGCAGGACCGGACCTTGCGCTGTGCGTCAGAATACCCTTTGATTGTATTCTTCGCAGACCTGTAGAGTTAGCAGCTTGACCATGACCCCCGGGAGGGACGAGCGCACCTCATGATAGCTTTCGACATGCTGGGCAGAAGGAAGCGACGCCGAGCGACCGGAGAGTAATTTGGGCGTGGTGAGCTAGGGAGGGTGGTGGTGGAGAGGGAATTCCTTGGGGGCTGGTTGCTGGCTGAGTTCCGGGGGAAGCCGAATGGAGGAGTAAAAGCTTGCGACCACCACAGATGACGACGAGTATGGCAGAGAATGGTCGCTGGTCACGATGGTGTAGTGTTTTGATCTGAGCGGTAGGTGGGCGCAGTGTCCCAAGTGTGTCATGGAAGAACAGACGCCAGGCTGCTGCGGATGCAGATGCGCACTCCTTGATAGGTCTTCCACCGTGACTAGACCTTGTTTCTGGGCACGCTCAAGCTTCCAGCTATCGCATAGCGGATACTGAACATACGATTCCCAGAGCGTACGAGATCAAGAGGTTTGGATATGGCAGATTTGTAAGTAACCATCCACACAGTATTAGACGGGGCTCCATAACTTGTTCTCTTGTAGCAAATCGCTACACAAATCCAATACATAAAAGAGCGCTCAGTGGAAACCGACTGCAGCCATACATGGAATGCGTGTTTGCAGAACAGTACAGTGTTGACGAAGGACTAATGAGGATGCGATGGCGCACTGACCACGGGTACATCCTTTCCATTTCCATATTCACGTTTCTCCGACACAAAGCTTAGCTATAGGATGGCTGCAAGCGGTCGTCCATGCAATATAGAATTCATATCTGACTTGGCTCTCGGGCCGGCCAAATAGGTGAGCAAGCCTCGTGCGTCATATCGCTTAAATTTTCCTGATGGGGTTCTTGCCGCGCCAATAGACTCGTCCAATTTGGGCCCAACGTGTCACATTTTGACATTTTAGGGAAACGAGAGGGCGCCGGAATGAAAAGAGCAAAAGTGGAAGGATCTGTGCGACGCCACCAAGCAGGCTTTCCCAATCGAGCTATGCTCCGGGCGGCTCGAAGCAACCGCTTCCTTCCACCACGCAATCAGGTACCAAAAGTGAGTGCATATCCAACCGAATAGGCAATATGACATAACAAGCCTATGGACCGAGAGTGGGTTAGCCGTTACGTACATTACTCCATTAGGTAGGAGCGCGTGTCGCCCGATCTCCTCTGCCGACAAGGCAGAGTATGTGCTCGTAATCATACTGCACTGCTAATTCCCTAAAATTCCCGTGGGCTTGGCTCACCCAGTTTGTCTTGTGCGACTTCCCAATCGGGAAATTGGCCGGAGAATTATTTTCGGAAATTGAGTTCCCTTTTTCCCGATGGAGAAGGAGGAACAAAGGGAACCACTGCAAAAAAGCATGGATCGCAACAACCGCAAGACGCCCCCTCCGCCCTATTCGATTGTCCAAATACTTATTTAGGAAGAGCATCTGCCTACCTGAAACAACCGTCTGACTTCCCCAAGGCGATGCACTAGTATCGTAATTGCTCGCTGGTCTCTCCGTCTCTAACTTCTTCATCATCGACAATGGATCTCAACAGCATACTCAACTACAAAGATAAAGAGCATTTCTCTGATCATGACGCTGGCTCTCCCTCTTCTATTGAGACGGAAGACACCATAGCCAGTGCGCCGGCAGCCACCACGCAGCACAGCAAGTACTCTACAACCATCCTGCAGGACTCGCTCGACTTTCCCTCTTCAGTCTCACCTCGGAGGAATGTATCAAAGAAGAGATTCGCTTGTACGAATTGTGGGAAAGCATTTGCAAGGAGAAGCGATCTCGCTCGTCACCACCGTATTCACTCTGGAATCCGACAATACGAGTGCGACATTGAAGGGTGTGGAAAAAAGTTTATTCAACGATCGGCACTAACAGTGCATATGCGTGTCCATACCGGCGAGAAACCACATGGATGCGAAGTGTGCCAAAAGTCGTTTAGCGATTCTTCATCTCTTGCCCGACACCGTCGCATCCACTCCGGAATGAGGCCCTATATATGCTCCGATCCAGCATGCAGACGCTCTTTCACTCGACGCACGACCCTTACCCGTCATGAATTACAACATCAGACTGCTCCGCAGGACGGAGTAACGCATCGCCTGACCGCATCATCGCTGGCCGATTTTGGAAGGATTAGCACCGAGCGCACTTCCCATATTGAGACGAGCGTTTCTTCAAACTCTGGCACTTCGCCCTCTGTTGTGTCACCGGCCACGGACAAAGGGCAAGCGGATTATCCCTGGTTTTTCACGCCGCCTGTCTCAACCCCAGCGGAATTTTCCGTTCATCAGTTACCCCCTCACTCTGCCGTCACATCCGACCTGCGCTCGCAACCTACACCCCCCTTCCCTCACCCTCCACCTCCAGCTGTCGTGGCTGCTACTGCGTCGCATGCGCAGAGGGCTTTCAATGCGGCAAAGACGAACATGCTTCCTCTGCCCTCCCCAGCTCTTGTCACATTAAGCACTCCAAACTCGCCACCGGCAGACTCACGCCCATGGAGACCAATACGACTTCCCCCGTTGACGCCGTCACCACAAGCCTTGTCAGTCGCATTTCTTTCAACTTAAGTGCTTAAGTGCTTGCGACGCAGAAGCGGTTTCGCTAGTCGAGACCACCAGCACAATCGAATTGGCCAAACGAAACATGAAAAGCAGAATTTTTGAAGCCATGAATAGACCTTGGCAATATGTAGCTATTAATCATATTATTTCATGATCCCCTCTTGCTCCCTGTTTTGGTTGTCGTGACACCGGGATTTTCGAATGAACCCATCAACACCGAGCTCAACCAAACGGGTTGCGCTCGGTGTCGTTGACGCAAACCATTCCCCCAAAAGAAGATCTTCCAGCCCGTCGAAGCGGAGAACTTCTGGCGGTGGTATGGTTCAACGCAATATCGCGACGACGCCGAGGATGGATCGCACGAGCATACAGCCGATTTCACTACCGCGAAAATTTCCCGATACCTCTGTCTCGCCCACACGTCTTGACCGCATCTTTCGGTCCAGGGCGAAAAAGGTCAAAAAAGTCTTGACCGCTACTGAGCCCCACACTTCTCTAGCCATGTCCCTACCTCCAAATGTGCAAACCACAAGCACGCCGCCATCGCAGAGGCAAATTGACTTACCAAACCAACGGGAAGAAGCAAATGGTCACGAAAGGCGGTCTTTGGAAAATGGACGCGGCCGAGTCGAACGTAGTGCGGACGAGTGCGATAACGCTAGAGAGAATACTACAACGGATCGGCCGGCTGTGGAAATAACACCAAAACCAGAGATACCACCGGCTTTGCCACCACCGCTCCTATCCCCGTCTGTGCTCTCTCTTTGCTCCAACTCCGATGAAGATACTGACGACGAAATAAGCGAGACTGGAAGTCCATCTGTGCCAACGCCGGCATCTGAAATGTTCTTTAAGTCTCCAAAGATCGAGAAGCTCGCCCCTGTTGAGAGCGAGACTACTACATGCATCGATACTGGTCGACCAAAGATAGAGGATACACCAGCACATGATCAAATGCGCGTGGATAGCAGGAAAGAGATCTCAACGGTTCCCTTAGCACCCATGGTCGAGCGGTCAGAGGAGAAGGAACTTGGTCAGGACACAACTGTAAGAAGCGAAACAGAGTCACCTCGGCAATCACCTCAACCACAAGCTGTCTGCGACGACGATCCCGATAGCGCAACGGATTCTTTGGGAGCTTTCTCTCCTATCCGGAACATTTACACTATATTTCAGTTGCATACCTCACCTTTGCAATATTCTACAGTACCGTCTAACATCGAACTTCTTAAATCGAAGCGTCAAAAGGGCACCGACACAGTTGCTGTTGAGACGGAATCTTGTGCAAACCCTGAGGAGCATAAGCCCGTTTTACCAGCGGAAGCAATAGGACTGGACAAGTCGGGTACGGCCGACGAGGCCTTGAAATCAACCGCAAGCGCTACTATCTTTACGCCGCCTCGGAAGGAAAGGTGTGAACGGCGAAAGTCCCGTCGACAGAGCTACCTGTATGCAACGGTGAATGCTCAACGCGCCGAGCGAGACCTTGAGGAGCAAAGGCGTCAGGAATCCCAAGATCGAAATGACGTGAGTCTAGTCACGTCTATGCATCCTCCTGCACTTGATGAAGGACTCCTTTACCTAGAAGCACCTGGGAGTATAGAAAGGAAACGAAATGCGGAGCGGGAAAACTCCCAACGGCAGAGTAATGCAAACTTTCCTGGTTCGGAGGAAGTGACCGAAGCAGTCGCTGCGTCGAAAGCACTCGATATCGTTGTCTCGAGGTTGCTTCTTGATACTGATTCTCGTTCCCGTCTTGTTGCAGCCGTCAAAATACAAAGCTGGTGGAGGGGACGTCGCGAGCAGCAATCTTACATTCGTCTGTTGCTTGCTGCTTCTTGTGTACAGGAAGCGTGGCATGTGATTCTCGTACGACGCGAACATATACACTTACGCCGACTCTGTCTATTTATGCAACAGCGCTGGCGCTTTCTTCTGTGGCGACGCACGCTAAACCACTTGGCGCAGCCCGCACAAGTCCTCGGGGATGTTTTTGGAGGCTTCCTAGCACGCTTTGATGCAAAACGAGCGGAGAAGGCTGCTAATACATCACTAACGAGTCCTGAAAAGGATACCAGCATTGTAAGCAACCCGTCGAGCGTTGAAGAGGATCCAGTGGCGCGACACTTTGAGGCAAAGGTATCTGTCAAACGCTCGAAAGACGCTACACTGGAGAAATCAGATTCGAAGCGTGTGCGGTCTATACCACAGACTGACATGGGAAGTCGGCTTGCCATGCGACCCGGTAGTAATCTCTCCCATTCCCACGATGCATCCAAGTTCTCGCCGCGAAAGCAGCTTGCACTGGGATCGCCAACACGACGTCTCGCAACGAAGACCATTCTTCGAGGCGCCAAGCCATTGACACTAGGAAGAGCGCCAGGGCGTAAGCGAAAGGATGAAAGTGAGCAACAATCTGATTCGCGACCGCGTACGCCTGGCAATAGGATCAAATCCTCGTTAGTCTCAGCGGTGCGAACGCCACCCTCGTCATATGCATCCATCCTTACCCCCTCCCTCAACCAATTCACACCTGCGGAAATCATGAAATCAACGCGGAGGAATACGTTGCAAAACCGACTCTACTACTGTGACTTTGAGCGTCTGGTGTTGCACAAGGACGAGCCGAGACCGCCATCGCCGACGGCCAAAGCACAGCACCGGGCGGCTGAAGCGGCGCGCCTGCGACGACTGCGAAAGGCAGGCGCGGCTGGGTTTGCACCGGGCGCAGGCGATGACGACGGCTTTGAGCTGCAGCAGCCGACCCCGACTCGCAAGGCGGTGCGCTGGCCGGCGGAGGGACTGGAGGCTGGCCTGGAGGACGAGATCCCGCGGCGGTCTCCGCAGCACGCCAAGAATGCACGCCTGGCCCGGAGCTGCTTGGTGGCGAGCTGCGCCTCGGCCGTGCTGGACGAGTATGGCAACCTGCGCGAGCCCGTGAGCCCGTCGACCATGCGGGGCGAGAGGGTGACGGTGCAGAAGATATTATATAGAGGGGAGGTGGACGAGGAGTAATAATTTGCCCATGACACTCGACGTCCCTCCCACCTACTCCGTACGCTCCCCCCATTCCATTATCCAAGCTGACCCTTCAGGCCCTGGACCTCCCGCTATTCAATGCAGTGCGAGGCAAGCGGGTGGTTCTTGCCTCTGCATCGCCGCGCCGCAAGCAGCTCATGGTATTCGCGAGGAGGTTGCGCACGACTAACGGGCAGGCGCAGATCGGACTGCACGACGTCGAAGTGCGCGTGAGCGGCTTTGCAGAGTCCCTTGACAAGCGGCTCTTCTCGCCCTTTGAGTACGTGGCGGAGAATGCGCGCGGAAAGTGTCTCACATGCTACCAAGCCATTTTGGACGGCGAGGTGGCCCCCGCCTTGGTCATTGCCGCCGACACCATCGTCCTGGCCGGCCTGCATATCCTGGAGAAGCCGCGCGGGCCGGACGAGAACTTCAGGATGCTCAAGATGCTGAGGGATCTGGGGGGCCCGCATAAGGTGTTCACGGCCGTCGCGTGCTTGGCGCCGTATGTGGAGCCGATTTCGCCGGGGTATGTGCTGGAGATGCAGTGCGAGGAGACGCAGGTCACGTTTGACGCGGGCCTCACGGATGACTTCCTCTCGGCGTACGTCAAGACGGGCGAGTCGGTGGATGCGGCCGGCGGGTACTGCATCCAGGGCCTCGGCAGTCTGCTGGTGGACCGCATCGAGGGGGACTACAACAATGTGGTGGGCCTGCCGCTGCGGCTGCTCATCAAAACGATGGAGGAGACGCTGGAGAAGTCGCGGAGGAAGCACGCGGAGGAGGAGGAGGAGGAGGAGTGAAGGTAGATATACAGTCATCGGTAGTCGCCGAGCATGTCTTGGAGATAGCGCACCAAGCGGTTCTGGTTCGTGGCCTGCACCTGCAATCCCTTGCCCTGCCCCTCGACGTGAGCCACATCAGGGGCGATGGAGTTGAGTTCGACGGCGTAGAGGGTGAGCGCGTTGTCCAGATCATCGCACTGGGCAATGGCCGCGTCCAGGCTGGTGCCCAGGTTGTGCACCCCGCCGCTGCTGCTGACCATGAATTGAATGTCCAGCAGCTCCAGCCGGCGCAGCTCGCGCGACAGGCCCTCCACCATGTCGTGGCCCTGCGGGGCGTCAAAGGACATGGCCGCGAAAACTTGGTCCAGGTTGGGTGGCGGCTCTGTTTTCGTCGTCGTGGCTTGTGGCTGCGTGGCCTGTGGCTGCGTGGCCAGTGGCGGCGTGATTGCGGGGACCTCCTCGTGAGGCGGAGGCTCAAACGACCGCTCGATGCTCTCCATCAGGCGCGCATGCTCTGATTCATAGGGCGCCGGCGTGGCGTCGTCGAAGCGCGAGATGGACGGCTTGGGGGAGAGTGTGTCGCCATTCAGGTAGGGCGAGCGGAAGGCAGTCGACCCGCTGTCCTGGGATTGCTGGCTGCCTGGGCGGGAGCCGACGCGCAGGGACCGCTTTAGGGAGGATCCGGATATCGAGCGCTGGTGGCTGGCCTCGCCGCCGTCATGCCGGAATGTGGTAGGTTGTGAGGTGGTGCGAAGGGGCTTGGAGAAGTCGATGGCTCGGCCGAGCGACCTCTCAGAGGCATTGCTGAGGGCTGATCTGTGCGAGCGCAGGGAGTGTGCGTCGGTTTCGTTGGCCGGCCCCGCCTCATACTCCAGCTGCCGGACAGGGGTGAAGGGTGAAGGTCGCGCAGAGGGGGTTGCTGGTGTCGTGGGGGGCTCCTCGATGCCCACCAGCTCGGGCAGCTTGCCGTTGGTGTACTTTTGGTAGACGCGGATGAGGGTGCGTACAAAGTTCCTCCTCTCCAGCTGCGTGTGCATGCTCCAGAAGTAGGGCTTGCCCAGTTCCACCGAGATGGAGGTGGGCCCGGTCTGGTGGATGCTGGCGAGGTCGTCCAGATGCCATTGCTTGCCCACGGAGAAGGAGCCGTTTGTGTTTTCCCGCGCCTTGAGCACCTGCACGCGCCCGTTCTTCTTGACCGACAGGATGATGTAGCGCTGCTTGCGCCCGTCACCTCCGCCGGGGGACACGACCTCATCCTCGTAGACGCGGACGTGCGTGATGTGCTTCTCCAGCAGCGTGCCCTCCTCGTCCGTGCGCGTAAACAGGCTGCCGATGATGCGGCGCTTGACCTCGGCGTACTCCTCCGCCAGGCTCTGGCTCATGGTGGTTGCTGCTGCTGGCTGGCAGGATGAGCAACGAGGATGCAGCAAACTGCCTGCTCTTCCTCCACCAGCTGCAGCGCCACCTGGGGGCTGTGGCGGACGTGCAGGAGGCGGTGGGGCCAGTGCCGGTGGAGGGGCTGGAGCAGTGCTTGCGCCGGGTGAGCAGGGCGCTGGACCGGACCAAGGCCTGGCGACGACACAAGGAGCTGCAGCGGGCGCGGCGGCGGATGGTGGAGCGCATGGAGGAGGCGAGCTTGGCGAGCTCGACACTGAGCGAGAGTTCCGAGCAGTCTGAGTCTGAGGAGGAGGAGGAGGAGGAGGAGTCGATGCCCATTGCCATGCCCATGATCCCGGAGGAGGAGAGGAAGGAGAGGACGGAGAATGGAAGGGAGAAGGAACGCTTCCGCCGGGTGCAGGAGACAGACTTTGCAGACGCGCGGCTGAGCGACAACTCCTTCACCGGCCCGCCTGGCTCGTACGGGGCGCGCGCCAGCCAGGACCTGCTGCCCACCAAGGGCAAGGGCTTCACGAAGGAGAAGAACAAGAAGAAGCGCGGCTCGTACCGCGGAGGGGCCATTGACTTTGGCAGCAACTCCTTTAAATTCGAGTAGCATAGAATAGACGGATGCGACGCCTTCCCCCCCTGCCCTTGCTGCCGGCCCACGAGCTGGTGGAGAGCTTCGTCAAGGGCAGCGGGCCGGGCGGGCAAAAGGTCAACACGACCAGCTCGGCCGTGCAGCTGAAGCACCTGCCGACGGGCATTGTGGTCAAGAGCCAGGCCACCCGCAGCCGCGAGCAGAACAGGGGCGTGGCGCGGCGCATCCTGGCCCGGCAGGTGGACGACCTGCGCAAGGGGCCGGCGAGCAGGAGCCGTCTGCTGGGCGCGGTTGCGCGGCAAAGGAAGAAGCGGAGGGAGAGGAGGAGCCGGAGCCGGAGCCGGAGCCGGAGCAGGAGTTGCAGTCAGCACGAGGACGAGGAGCATGAGCATGGGGAGGAGAATGAGGAGGAAGCGCATATGGACAGGAGAGGCGGATGACGTGAGCAGTGTATATAATGCACATGGCAAGGGTTGTGCCTCTCTGCCGTAGTCGAGTCGTTATCCTGATGTCCGACAGCTCCTCCGACGAGAGCAGCGCCAGGAAGAGACGCGCCCTCTCCCAGCAGCAGCAGCAGCAGCTCCGCGTCCGGCCGAGAGGAGGCCCCTCGCACATCACCTCCATCCCCGTCGACGAGCATGGGCGCCCCTACGAGATCGAGGAGGACGAGGTCGTGCTGCCCGCCGACGCGGCCGGCGACAGGAAGGTCACCAAGCTGGGGTATCTCAACGGCGGGCGCGAGTACCGCTGCCGCACCTTCACCATCCTCGGGCGCGGCCAGCGCCTCTACATGCTCTCCACCGAGCCCGCGCGCTGCATGGGCTTCCGCGACTCCTACCTCTTCCTGCAAAAGCACCGCCAGCTCTACAAGATGATCATGGACGACGACGAGAAGTACGACATGATCCGCCGGGACATCATCCCGCACAGCTACAAGGGGCGCGCTATCGGCGTCATCTCTGCCCGGTCCATCTTTCGTGAATTCGGCGCCAAGATCGTGGTGGGCGGGCGGAGCGTGCTGGATGACTACTACGAGGCCAGCGCGCGCATGTCTGGTGCGCCGCCTGGCCAGCTGGCCGACCCGGACGACAAGCTGCCGCCGCCCGGCATTGCCTACAACCGCAACCAGTACGTGGCCTGGCACGGCGCCAGCTCCGTCTACCACACGGCGGGCACGCTTCCCCCGGGCTCTGCGCCGGGGGCAGGCAGCGCCGCCATGCCGCAGCAGATCCTGCCAAAGAAGAAGAAGGTGCCGCTGACCACCGAGAACTGGATGGCGGAGCATGCGCGCGCCGCCAGCGGGTTCAACGAGATGCTGCATGCCCAGCGCGCAGCCAACTTTGCCTGCGGGATCTACGAGCCGCACACCAACATCCACATGCTCCCGCGCATCTCGCAGCCGACACGGGCGCGCTGGGCGTGGGAGGGCGGCGAGGCGGGCGTGCGGGAGGCGGTGGTGGCGACGTGGCTGGAGGAGGGCGTGGGCATGCCCGGCCCGGGACTGCTCCATCTCGACCCGCAGCTCTTGGAGACGTGCAGCGAGGAGGTGAAGACGGCGATCCGTCTGCAGCAGGAGCGCGAGCGCCAGGCAGAGGCGGGCTTTGCGGGCGGCGAACGGCAGCACGGACTGCGCGCACGCTTGAAGGTATAAGGTAATCGATGTATGTACTCCAACCCTCCTCTATCTACACGTCGTGCTGGTGCGTCCGCGGCGACTGGCTGCGCGGGGGAGGCAGGATCGGAGGGAGGCGCGGCCCAGCGTACACACTGTAGGCGGGTGCTTCTGCCGGAGGCCGTTGGGGATAGGGCCATCCCGAGAGCGGCGGCAGCGACCTCCCGGACGGCGGCAGGGAGCGCAGCGAGGGGAGTGCAAAGGGTGAGACCGTCGTCTGCTGCGGGTGGTGGTGCGGAAGCTGCGGCGGATGCTGCGGCGGAGGATGCTGCTCCTGCTGATGCGGCTGCTCTGGCTGCTCGGCGTCAACGCGGAACTGCAGCTGGTGGTGTTGCTGCTCCGGGTAGGCCATGGCCTGCCGCTGCCTGTCGTAGTGCGGACTATGCGAGGGCGAGGGCGAAGGCAGCGTCTGCCGCTTGCTCTTGCGAATGCGCAGCCGGACCCCCTGCTCTGCAAACGACCGCGACAAGGCCGTCGACTCGAGCATGCCCGGGAACTGTTTGGGCGGGTACGCCGTGAACTGCCGGCTCACCGTCGATGCAATATGCCGCACGCGCTTGCTATTCCCTGCCATTCCCTCTGTTCCCACGCCCGCCGCCATCTCAAAGAGCGAGAAGCGCAGCCGAAATAGCCCGTCGATCTTGAGCGTCACGTCGGAGAAGACAAAGAAGCCGCCGTCCGCGTGCGTGCTGTCTTTTAAGCGGTGCAGCGAGGAGACCAGCGTGCCGCCCAGCATGTCGTAGGGGTGGCGCAGGTTGTACGGGCGGTCTTGCTCCGGGTGGTAGAGGCTGGCGCAGACAAAGAGGTACGGCGACTGCAGGTATCGCTCGCGGTCCTCCTTGCGCAGCGTGTGCAGCTGGATGACGGGCGGAGGATCCACCGGGCGGCGGTCGCGCTCCTTGATGCACTTGCTGACGCGCGCGCGGTCCGGCTGCTGCAGGAGGTACAGGCCCAGCTCCGGGCTGGCGGGTTCGGGGCCTGTCAACATTTCTGTTGTGGCGTCCATGTTGAACTTTGGTTACTCAGAGGGGCTACGTACAGGCTACGCTCTATGCGCTCTCCTCCTCCTCCTCCGCTTCCACAACAGCGTCCGAGTCGGAGTCCTCCGTCTCCTCCACTTCTTCCTCCTCCTCCTCCTCCTCTTCGCCCACGTACTCGTCCTCTTCGTCCAGCTCCACCTCCAGGCCCAGGTCAGCAGGGGGGTCCGGCTCCGGGACTCGATCCACCGGGTCCGCAATCTGCTCGCGCTGGCGTTGCGCAGACCGTGTGCGCGACAGGTCCTCGGGCATGTCGCGTCCAGGAGCAGCGAGCACGAATCTGCCGAGCGGGACAGGATTCGGGCGCTCGTCTTCCGATGAAGGAGGCGTGGCCGGCATGTCGATCTCGATGGCTTCCTTCCTCTCCCTCTTCCTCTTCCGAAGGGGCTCCGCCTTTGCCGGCTTGCTTGCTGGCGAGGCAGCGGCTTTGGCGGGGGCGGCCGGGAGAACAGGAGCCTTCGCGGGCAGTGCCACGCCCGGTCCGTCATGCTGCAGTCCCCGACCAGGCACCCACGCGGAGAAGAGAAGCTTGTCTGGGTCCAGTCGGATCTTGGTCTTTGCATCCACCTTCAAGACATGGGCCTCCAGGGCTGCATGGTCGATTCGCAGGGCGTACATTCCAGTCACGGGGTCGCGAATCAGTGCATGCAGACCCTCCAGGCCGCTAATCACATCGTCATACGTCATTGACGTCGCCCGCGAGATCTCGGCCAGGGAGATGGCATCATGCTGCTGATACAAGTGTCGCGCAAGCACCGTCTTCCAGTAATTGCGGTACGAGACCAATCCCAAGTCTGAGAGTGGCTTCTCTGGCGAACCAACCTTGCCCTCGGTACGCGAGAGCAGGTAGGAGAAGTCAATCAGTAGATTCCCGTAGCCCTTTCGCTGGTGGATCGGGAGGGTCAGGATACACGACACGTTGTACCCACTCGTGGACCTTTTTTCCTTGCTAAAGTAGCCAACAAAGTGCCGCACCCCGGCCCGCATCTCGGTCATGACGTAGAAGAAGAAGGGCTCCACATCGTAGTAGAGAGTCTTTGAGCCGAGAAACATCTTGGCCATCAGACAGAGGTTTTGACAGTACAGGGCATTCTTTCGCCCATCCACCTCAAAGATGGAAATTTCGCCTTGGTGGCTCTCGCTGTCGCGGTAGATTTCGTCGCCCGGCGGGTGCTTGACGGGGCATTTCAGCCGATGGCGCCACGCCACAAAGTCCGAGCCAATGTACTTGAGACAGAACTCGCAGATGTACAGAATGCGATTGCGCGAATACTCCTCGGGGTAGGGCGCCGAGTACCACGTGTCGATTTCATGGTCTCCGAAATGAATGAATTTTATCTTGGATGCCGCGTTGGCGCCAGGATGGGCCGTGACATGCCCCTCCTCCCCTCGCTTCATGCCCTGCGACTTTGCTTGTAGCTCCATCTTTCGCAGCAACACTCGCTCCACCGCCCCTTGCTTGACACGGTCAAAGATTTGCCGGTCGCGGCCTTCCGGGATGGTCATGCTCGTATCAGCCTGAGCCTGTGTCAGGAGCCCGCCAAACGGCTTCTCGCTTCCCCTCTTGTCTGCCGGGCGTGCTTTGATGCGTAGAATGAGGGAGGTCGGGTTGCGCTGTATGATGTGGACGAGGGTGACGGCGCTCTTCGACGCCTCGCGCGGTCCCTTGTTGCGCAGCAGTCGGCCACCTCGGCGCGAGGCCTGTGTGAGCAATGGCTGCGAGAAGATGCTGTGCGACGACTCCGTATCAGGCACGGCGGGGAGCAGCTCCCGCAGCAGCCCGGCCTTTCTGCCGTCCCCTTCGCAATGCCCGCACAGCCATGAGTCGCGCTTCTGCTTCTTGGACGGCCGTCCGCGTCGCGTGTTGGTGGGCGGGGGGAAGCAGTCCCGATGCGCTGGGCCATGGCACCCGCGGCACCACACGGCGCGGTCCATGTTGCTGTCGACCTCCTCTGCGCATATGAGACAGGCGTTTGCGCTCATTCCGTCGTGCACGGCGGCCTGGTGCTGCCCTTGGTCCGCCGCCGCATCCTCGTCCCGGTGGCCGCCGCCCAGCGAGGGCCGGCCAAAGAGGCCGCGCAAGACACGCAACGGAGACAGCAGCTGGCCTGATTTTGGGGGGGAGGCAGGGGGTTGGCGGTGAGGGGTTGGTCAACAAGGAAAATTGATGCAAGCAAGAAGGACAGGAAGGAGCAGGAAGGCAGGAAGGCAGGAAGGCAGGAAGGGCAAAAAGGAGTAGGGTTAGGGTCTGCTTGCACTCTGGGCGTGTCTATTGTCTTGTCTAGTGTTGTCCATCATAGCTGGGGGAAGGAACGAGGAAACACCATGCCAGTCCCCTTCGAGGCCCTCCTCCCCTTCGGCATCATCGTCACCATGTTCACCGTGGCCGGCGGGGGCATGGCCTTCCTGCGCACCCTCTCCAACGACGGCAAGCCCACGCGGCACAACCTGGACGTCTGGGATAGGCAGAGTAAGTCGCAGCCACAGACCTCCCTGCTGACCCCCAGTGATGGAGCGCGACCTGCGCCTGACCGGCTCCCTGCGCGGACAGACAGACGCGCCCACCGCGCCCAAGGAGTTCAGCCGCAACTCGCGATGGAAGCTGGAGAAGCCTTTCCTCAAATAATGTATCTACTCGTACGATCCATCCATCCCACACTTGAATGATCCCCTTGCTCCCCTTGCTGCTGCTGCTGGCCGCGCACGCGCTGGGCGATGGAGACGCCCTGTTGAAGCAGGGCAGGCTGCAAGAGGCCCTCGCCGCGTTTGACGCCAGCCTGGCAGAGAAGGAGGACTACCTGCTGCTCTTCAAGAGAGGCACCACCCTGCTCTCTCTTGGCAGGAGCGCGCCGGCCACAAACGACTTTGACCGCGTCATCCACCTGCAGCCTGGCTTCCAGGGCGCGCATGCACAGCGAGGCAAGATACGGCTGCGGCAGGGAGACTGGGGGGGCGCGGAGGAGGATCTAGTCATGGCGCATCAGCAGGTCCACGAGCTGCGGACGGCCAAGTCGGAGACGCAAAAGGCAGATGCGGCAAATAGGACGGCCGACGTCGATGCATGCGTGGAGCATGCGGGCAATGCCATCCGCATCGCGCCCGGCTCGAGCCATCTACGCAGACTGCGCGCTGAATGCCGGCTTGCAAAAGGCCACGTCGAGGCAGCCATTGTGGATCTCATCCACCTGGCGCAAATCACGCCGGCATCCGACCCCGCCATCACGGCGGCCAAACTGCTCTTCTACTCCTCCTACGACACCGCTGGCGCCACCGCCCAGCTCAAGAAGTGTCTGCACTTTGACCCCGATCAAAAGGAGTGCAAGGCGCTCTTTCGAAAGCTCCGGAGGCTGGGAGGAGACGTGCAAAAGGCGGATGACGCGTTGGAGAAGCGCATGTGGATCAAGTCGCGACAGGCCGTGGAGGGACTATTACCTTCTGTGCAGGAGGACTACACGGAACTTGAGAGGTCCCGTCTACTCGTCGAGTCGTCGCCCCGCCTGCTCCTTCTTCACCTCTACGAGGCCGCATGCAAAGCATCGCAAGAGTCTCCTGCAAAAGGGGGCAAGAAATTCTCATCCTATTGCGACCTGGCAATGAAGGCCGACCCAGACTCGACAGTGGCGCTGCTTGCCAAAGCACAACGAATGCTTGATGACGACGAGATCGAAGGCGCGATTGAGATCTTGAATCGAGTGAATGAGATTACGGGTGGTGGAGATCCCTCGGTGCATGAGAAGCTCAAGCATGCGCAGCAGATGTTGCGAAAGCGCGGGCAAAAGAATTACTACAAGGTTCTGGGGGCAGAGCGCGACGCAACCCTCAAAGAAGTACGAAAGGCCTATCGACAGAAGACACGAGAATTCCATCCCGATAAGTATCGAGGGGATCTCTCGCAGGAACAGGTCGAGCGCAAAATGTCGGAAATCAATGAGGCGTACGAGGTTTTGTCGGATGAAGGCCTGCGCGCCAGGTTCGACAACGGCGACGATCCCAATAGCCAGGAGGGAGCGCACCCCTTTCAGCAGGGAGGCAACCCCTTCGCTGGTGGAAGTGGCGGTGGCGGCGGTGGCGGCCAGCATTTCTTCTTCCAGCCAGGCAGTGGTGGAGGCAATCCCTTTGGAGATTCGCCAAACTTTCAATTCAAGTTCAATTTCGGTTGATGTACAAAAGAAGATAGGAATTAGATTCATTAGCATAGGCACTCGGTTTTCATTTGGTTCATCAACTTGTCCCGTGTAATCTAGCCCAGAGCTGCCGGATGCCGGTTCGATGGCCCGGGAGCATCGAGTACTGCAAGCTGTACAGCTGCTCACGAGGCATTGGCGGCACAAAGCGCCCTTCAATCAGACACAGCATGACCTCGAAGGAGAGATAGTGCTTGCGCATCCGCCGGCTCATCTCAAAATACTGATGAAACATATGCTTCAGCGCAAGCGGTATCGGCCGAAGAACGATGTAGGATGTCGAGTAGTCTTCGCGCTCAAACGTCATGCTATGCAGCTCGAATCGGATTCCACCCGGCAAGCGCGTCGGATCTTTGAGGCGCAGCATCACTGCAAAAAGGGGGAAGTGGTTGAGGCACACGAGTATGGTCTCCAAAATAGCCTTTGCCATCATAATGACCATGCGGGCGGATGCAAATGTAAGGTAAAAGACCAGCACGGTTGGCATGAGGAATGTAAGCAAGGTAAAGAAGATCGTGCCGAGCAGGAGCTGGTCCAATTCATATTCACAAGAATCTATGCGCTTGCGCAGAACATTGCGACGCTTGCCACGGAATAGATGAAAGAGGGATATGATTGTTGTCAGTTGCCAATGATATATCCGTGCCGAAGCAATGTAGAAAGAAGAGACATGTAGGGTGAGGAGGGTGAGGAGATCGGAGAATATTGAAATCGGCATGGTGGCACCTGCAAACCCAGAGAGCCCAATCATGTAAACAATTGTAGGGAAGTATGGACGCAAGCTGGCAATGCATCCCGCCCAATAATCAATGACCCACAGAAATAAGTCTCCCATGAATGTCGCAAGTTCATTGTTTAGCTTCAAGCCACCTGGCCAGCCCATGAGCCAAGTGATGGTCCGATGGAGTCCATTAATCGTGTAGTCGCGTGAAAGCGAATCAATCAATTCGGCAACCTGAGACGCATTCTCAATTAAATAGGTGCCCATGGCTATACCCATAATCACATCGTTAGCTACAAGCCATAGGCTGTTGTAGAACCGAATGTACTCTGGGTGATTGATGTTGATACTTGCCCAAGTCTTCTTCCGTGTCCGTAGAGTCATGTATTGTATGGGCCAGTAACACGACTGCTGCAATCTCAAATCACATTGTTGGCCTACTGTCAGCCCACTCTCGACCCCTCTCACCAATTGCAAACACGTCTTTTAGCGCGCCTACATCCGGCCGCACTTTATAATCCAGAACTTGCAAGAAGACTTCTGCGAGAGACCGTTCAAGAATTATAATACCTTTAAATGCTGAAATGAAACAGGGTAGCATGCGCCTCCACAGCACCAGCAGAAAGGAGACAGCTGCGTGTCGAGCCGTCGTCGCTGATTCTCTGACTCTGTCGCCGACACTCAAACTTCTCTTCCCCCTTGTTTTGGGTGCAATACGTGCCGCATGTTTTCTCAAAAGTACAGACAACTCATAGGAACAATTCACTTGATTGATATTGATCTGTAAAGCACTGATTTCATGCTGGCCGATCGTAGGTGCCACTGCATGCCTTTTCATTTTTTCCACAAGCCTGGCCTCGCGGTGCTCTTTGGGCTGCGATACCAGGCCCCCGCGGCTTTGTGAAATTTCTAAAGAGACAGGATAGAGTGAGATATACTGCATCGACTCTGGCCGTGGTTTATCATACACAATCATCTGAAAAGTCTTCTCTGGGTACGCTGGCATTTGGAATCTAGGGAAATGCATATTGATCTCATACGTGGCAAGCAGTTTGGCCTTTGTGTCCTGATGCTCATTGATGAGGCCGACAATCTGTAAGGGTGCTTCGCCACATAAGTCAATCATTGTCCCCACAGGATAGGGGGCAGACATGAACAAGACACCCTTCTCCAGCGCCATGCTCAGTGCATGCTCGTTGACCCCGAGGAGGACCGTAATGACAAATACATCCGAGGCACTATTCTCCCAGCCTACCATAATACCAGCTTCTGGGCTTTTCGGGGCATCCGAGGGCCAGAAGACCCTGGTCGATGGAGGGCGAGTCATGTTTTAGAAACTCCCTCGCCGTCGTAGCTGCTCCCGGGCGGAGACAACCCCAGATACCCGTGGTTTCTGTCTCGCTTCGCGTGCAGCGAGCCGCTCAATCGGAATGACGAGGAGCAGGTAGATTGTAGAGAGTATAACAAAGCCTTTCCCAATTCTTTCCTTTCAATTAGCAGCTTGTACTGTGTACTTTACAAACAAAGACTCCGTTTCGCCACGCCAATCTTGACGCTTCCGCGGCTGTTGTTACCAATGCGTACCGCGCAGTTATGTAGCCTGCTAGAAACAAGGAAATAGCAATTACAAGCGGATTCAACATGCATCAAACGCCGCTGCCGGCGTTGTCAGACGGTGGAGTTTATCATCGACCTATCGCCTACCGCACACGTGACATCGAGATGAGCGGAGTAAGATGGAAGGAATTTCTATTTTACAGATCGTATTTATGTTTCATTATTCCTTCAGCTTCTTGACCGGGAGGTTTGAGCTTTCACTTTCGTCCGCGTCTTCTTTCGACTGACTTTCGTCCCGATTGCGTTTGATGGCGATGCTTTTCGGCCCCTCGCCTCGACCTCCGTCAGTAGAAGACACATGAGGAGGACTGGGTCTGGCCCTTCCATGCCCTTCTCTACCTCGTCCAGTACCCCCTCCTCTTGGTAGCATAGATCCACGCCCTCCACGAATAGACAAAGAAGGAGTTGGTATTGCAGTCTGCGCACTCGACATGGAAAGCGTTCTATTGGCTGCCGAGCTTGGGCTGGAATCAGATGGTCCAGCTGTTGAACCACCGTTTTGTTTCTCCACTTCCGCAAGTCGCTTCTGCAGCTGGGTGATCTTGACCTTGTCCCGCATATGGGCCATGGCATCGGGATTCTCAGCGTCGGCAATTACTCTTTGTTGAAGCTCCTCCTCCTTCTCCTGGAGTGCGGTCTTGATGGCTTCATCAATGGCGGTGGATTTCTCAGCCTCCAAATGGTCTTTAGCTTTTGCGACATCTTGAGCCACTCGTC
>JAABUO010000612.1_pt1 | contig 62196 bp, 67 predicted proteins | sample 5559291 | NCBI WGS metagenome assembly JAABUO01 (sample SAMN10711878, study PRJNA513372) | rock metagenome | isolation source: Antarctica rocks | place: Antarctica: Victoria Land, Finger Mt sud | reverse complement strand
GGCACGACCTACACTGCGACTGTTAGCACCGGAGCGACAGATCTGGCAGGCAATCCGCTGGGGGACATCGGCGCGCCGAATCCCTGGACCTTTACCACCGGCACTGTCGTGGTCCCCCCGCCCGTCGCTCTGGGGACCTCATCCCTCTTCGGGGGCTTCGGCGGCGCCGCCGGGATGACCAACCAGGGAACCTCCACGGTGATCAATGGAGATATCGGGACCACGGGCGTTTCTACCCTGATCACCGGGTTCCACGATAACGGCCCTGGATGCACATATACGGAAACCCCGCTCAACATAGGACTCGTGAACGGATCGATCGATACAGCTCCGCCACCTCCTACTGTTGCGTGTCCTACTGAAGGTACTGCGGTCACGGCCGCTATCGCCGCCCAAGCGGAAGCGGATGCTCAGACCGCCTACAACGCCCTTGTTGCCTTCCCGAATGGCTTGGATGTGTCAACCTGTCCGGGATGCGGAGGCGGGTCTGCGGGCGAGTTGGGGAACCGGACATTGGCCCCTGGCATCTACAAGTCCGCACCGGGCAGTTTCGCTATAACGCAGGGGAATCTTACCCTCGATGCTCAAGGCAACCCCAACGCCTTCTGGGTATTCCAGATGGCCACCACGTTCACGGTGGGCACGCCAGCGTCAAATCGAAGCGTCCTCCTGGTCAACGGCGCGCAGGCGAAGAACGTCTTCTGGCAGGTCGGGACTGCAGCGACGATCAACGGGATTGTGGGAGGCGGGACGATGGAAGGAACCATCATCTCTCAGTCAGGAGTCTCGGTCTCAACTGCCGGGGTAGATGCGGTGACCACAATCAACGGCAGAGCGCTCTGTTTGGTTGGGCCGGTCACACTTGTGAACACCGTCATTAATGTACCTGCTCCGTAGGACAACGCGGCGACCGTCCTCATTTAGGGCGGTACAGCCAATGTAAAGAATGCGGCGCTGAATCATGATCGCGACGCGCAAGTCAGGAGATGAAATGAAATTACGTGCGCGGATGATTGCCACAATGGCCGTTTCTATATCACTCATGTCGACCGTTCTAATCTATGCGCAAAGCACGGGAAAACCGTCGGACAGCGCGACAGATCGGGCTGTCGACTCACCCCTCGCACCAGGCGGCGCGGTGGAAGCCTCGGCTCGATCCACGGCGTCAGCTCCCGCACCAAACCCACCGCGCCAGTACAGGGAGATGCCAAGAGTTGAGCTCTTCCTTGGCTATTCATACATTCGGGCGGTGCCGACTTTTGCCACCGGAAATCGAATGGTAGATCTGAATGGCGGCAGCACATCCGTTGCATTTAACCTGAACCGTTACCTGGGAATGGTCGGCGACTTTGGAGGCTATGACGACACTAAGCTGCGGTTCACCGGCCTAGGAGCAAATCCGCCTCGCACAGTGGATTCGAGTGGCACGGCTTACACCTATCTCTTTGGTCCGCGCATTTCCTTTCGTAATAACAGCCGTTTCACTCCCTTTGTTCAGGCCCTGTTTGGAGGCGTGCATGCCAGCGAGGTAACCCTCTCCGGCTGCACTGGTTCTTCCTGTACGCCACTCCCGACGCAAAATGCATTTGCCATGACGGCCGGAGGTGGATTCGACATCAGGGCGTCCCGTCATATCTCCATCCGCGCCATTCAAGCCGAATACCTGATGACCCGCTTCGTCGATCCAACGACAGGGTCGGGCAACACACAGAATGACCTGCGTCTTTCGTCTGGATTTGTCTTTCGGCTCGGCGGAAATACTCCTCCTCCGTCAGTGACGTACACGTGCGCGGCGAGCCCGGCATCTGTTTATCCTGGCGATCCCATCACGGTGACCGGCACAGCGCTTAATCTGAACCCGAAAAAGACTGCGACCTACACTTGGACATCTGATGGTGGCAAGATCAGCGGCACCACCGCGACAGCCAACATCGACACGAGCAGCGCTGTCCCGGGCAATTACACCGCCAATGGTCACGTGAGCGAAGGCGTCAAGCCTCGCCAGGTCGCGGACTGCTCCGCGACATACACCGTAATGGCCTTCCAGCCACCAACGGTAAGCTGCTCTGCAAATCCTTCCACGGTACGTCCCGGCGAGTCGGCCACCATTACTGCTGAGGGGACAAGCCCGCAGAACCGGCCTTTGACGTACAGCTATTCGGCGTCTGAAGGTTCCATCAGTGGTGCCACTTCCAGCGCGACGCTCAACACAGACTCGGCAGGCCCTGGAACCATCACCGTGACCTGCAATGTTGTGGACGACAAGGGCCAGACTGCCTCCTCGACCACGACGGTGACCGTGCAGGTACCTCCGCCTCCGCCAGCACCCACGACGCAAAAGCTTTGCTCAATCAATTTCGAGCGGGATACGAAGCGTCCGACGCGCGTCGACAACGAAGCCAAAGCTTGCCTGGATGATGTCGCCTTGAACCTGCAGCGCTCCTCCGACGCGGAGGTCGCGGTGGTGGGCAATAGCGATGCCAAGGAGAAGGCCGCTTATGAGAAGGCGTTCATGAAGGCATCCAAGAAGAAAGCTGTGGTGAATGATGCAGCTCAGCGCGCTGTCAACACCAAGGACTACCTGGTGACGGAGAAGGGCATCGACGCATCCCGCGTTGCGGTCTATACCGGCTCCGCCGACAACAAGGCAGTGGATATGACCTTGATCCCCGTCGGCACAACACTGGATATGACCGGGCTGACCCCGGTGAATGAATCGGTGAAGCGGGTTGCCCGCAAGGCCGCTCCGAAGAAACACAGCAAGAAGTAACTTGGGTACGCTTAAAAAGGGCTGGCTGAGTGCACAAGAACGGCGGCAAACTCGAAATCATCCAGCAGATGGCCGCGCACGAGTCAGCCCGCACTACTGGGCTCTATGACCGCCGCAGCGATGAGGTTTCGCTGGACGAAGTTGAGCGCATAGGTATCTAAGGCCGTCTTGCGACGGCCCTGAGTAACAATGCAGGCAACTTCCCTGCATTCACCGCACGTGGAACCGATATATTAGGAAACTGCTTTTAGGAGAATCGTTAGCTCCGGCATAGGGCGGAACTGAGCCTAGATACTGATCCGCTCGATCTCGCTCAAATTGATTTCATCCGAGGTCCGATCGTAGAGCTTGGTGGTGCGCGGGGACTCATGCGCGGCGATGGCTTGGGCGTTCTCGATGGTGCCGCCGTTCTCCAGATAGGACGTGATGCCGGTCGCCCGGAAGGTGTGGTTACAGGTGGAGTAGGGAAGTCCGGCCTGTTGCGCCCGCCGTTTCACCATCTCCAGCACATCGCGCCGGATGAGGGCGCGATCCGTCAGCTCCCGTTTGCGGTTGGCCGCGCGGAACAGGGGCAGGGAAGCGTACTCTCGTTTCTCGGGATCGACGCCTGCGGCTCTCAAATATTCGTCCACGTACTGCTCGGCCTTGTGGTGCGCTGGAACGGCGTGGAGCTTGCCGCCCTTCTCATGCAGACGGAACCATGCGCGGCGGCCTTGCAAGTAGTAGTCGCCCACCCGCATTCCCAATACCGCCGACACCCGCGCAAAGCTGTAGACCATGACCGCGATCAACGCCCGGTCGCGCAGCCCCACGATGGTGTCGGTCGAAATGGAGTCCAACAGCTTGCGGGCTTCTTCGGTGGAGAGGACCGGCGTTTTGCCGCGCCGGGCAACGTACTTCGGCCCGCGCACCGCAGCGGCGGGATTGAAGCGCACCACCTGGCCGGTCACCAGCCAATCGAACAGGACGCGGATCGCGGCAAGATGCTGTTTGACCGAAGGCGGGGCCAGCTCGCGGCCCAGCAGCTCGACATAGGCCGCAAGATGCATCGGCTCCAGTTGCTCTAGCGGCCAGCCATACTGATCGCACCAGGCGAAGAATCGCTCCACGGCGACGCCATAGGCCGCGCGGGTGTTCGGATTGCGGATGTTGGCGGTGAAGAATTCCAGGTAACGCCGCGCCGCGCTCTCGCCGGCGCGCGCGATCGGCTCCGGCACGAATAGCGAAACGGACAGAACAGGGGAGGGAAGGGAAGCGGACGATAGCGAAACCAGCTCGGTGCTCATGGCTGATCCATCGTCACGCTGTTCGGATGAATGGCCGTAATCCCTCCAAAGCGGCTAAAGTCAGAGGTGTTGAACGTGAGAATGTGCGTGAGGCCGTGGGCACACATCGCCGCTGCCAGACGTGCGTCGTGGACCTGCACCCCGGATACTCTGTACTGCATAACGAGCCTTCGCCATTCCCGGTAAACAGCCTCTTTGTCGGCCAGAAAGGTGAAGCTCCGCTCGATCTGCTGTGCATTCGCTTCCGTCTCTTCGACGGTCAGCCCAAAGCCGTTACGCTTCAGCGGGCGGGTCGATACATTCCAGAACTCGGTCATGTTCTGCAAGGTGTAGCCCAACCTCACCCCATTTCCCCGAAGGGCTTCCACAGCGCCACGCACCAACAGGTACTCGGGATGGTCCAGTTTCACTAAGCGAATCAGGATATTGCTGTCTGCCAGATACAGCGAACCGGCCATCAGTCGTGATCCGCATAGAGGCTTTCGCGCGAGAACGTCTCGATGGGCAGCGCGGGGATCTTGTCGGAGTAGCGGGTCAGCGCATCCAGCGATGCGGCGATCTCCTCCTGGCTCAGCTCCTGCGACCTCTGAGGCGGGGCACTCTGCTCGGCAATCAACTTTTCGATGTAGCTTTCCGGGGTCAGGCCGCGGGCCTGAGCTTGGGCGGCGAGTTCATCGGGAATGGTGACGGTGATCTGCATGGCTCTGAGGGTAGCAAATGGGGCAGCGGAATACCACCCATAAAAGAAGTTATGGGTGGCAAACCCTGTTGCTGCACATGATGGCGAAAGCAAAGCGGCTCTGGCGGGTGAGTTCGGGGTGGATCGAACGACGGTCTACCGCTACACCGGACGGGCGGCGACAAAGCGCGTGAGCAGAACAAGGGCAGAGAAGTGACACCCAGCGTTCAAAGAGTGATGCACTATCCGCGCGCAAACCCCAAGGTTCTAGCTAAAAGATGGAGCTACGCGAGTCCCCAACAGCTCAATTGATCGCAAAAGCTTGTCATGCGGCAAATCAGCTATGTCCATTTGGAGAGTGACTCGGGCGACACCTCCCAGCGCGTCGACGTGGAGCGCAATTTTCTCAGAAACCTGCTGAGGACTACCAATCAGGTAGGCCCCCTTCGACCCAAGTTGCGAATCGAATTGAGCCTTTGTCACGAGCGGCCATCCTCTTTCCTTCGCCATTGCGGCGTTCGAGCGTACATATCCTGGATAGAAGTCTTCCGCGGCTTCCTGAGAGGATGGAGCGATGTATCCCCATGAATGGAGACCGACTCTCAAGGATTCGGGAGCGTGACCGGCACGGTGACCTGCTTCGCGATAGAGATCAACAAGCGGTCTATAACGATGTGTTTCTCCACCGATCACTGCCAACATTAATGGCAGTCCCAGCGTTCCCGCTCTGACAAACGATTGCGGGGTTCCCCCTACGCCAAGCCAGACCGGAATTCTGTTTTGAACAGGCCGTGGATACACGCCCTGGCCAGTCAGCGGTGCCCTGAAGCGTCCAGACCACGTCACATGGTCATGCCTTTGAAGTTCTAAGAGTAATCCGAGGTTTTCCGCGAATAGAGCGTCGTAGTCACTCAGGTTCCTCCCAAAGAGGGAAAAGGCTTCAACGAATGATCCTCGGCCAACAACGATCTCCGCGCGCCCACCTGAAATGACGTCTAGCGTTGCGAAACTTTGGAAGAGGCGGACCGGATCAATCGCTCCAAGGACTACAACGGCGCTTGTGAGACGAATGTTGGTCGTGAGAGCAGCCGCAGCAGCAAGGATGACGGTGGGAGCCGAATCGAGAAACTCTTGGCGATGATGTTCCCCAATCCCGAAGGAGCCGAGCCCGACTTGGTCAGCGAGAACAATGCGATCAAGGGCCTCGCGCATTACCTCAACAGGGTTTCGCCTTGCGAGGGAACCAGCTCCGACCGACGACATGATGAAGCTATCAATTCCGATTTCCATGTTCCCTCGCAAGTCAAACACTCACACGTCGTGTCATGAGGAGTGGTTTGGGTCAGTACCGTAGCGAAGCCCATCGACAAGCAGCGATATCATGCGCTCCGCATGGCCGGGTCCGCCTTTGTGGGACGACATGCACAGATTTGCGACCGCCACCAGAAGATCATCCGCATCGATATCGGCGCGGACCTGGCCGGTGACGGCTGCAGCATCCGAGAGCATCCGAAATGCGGGCCGGAGTCGCTGCTCGAAGTGCGCGGGCAGGCCCTCGAAAGCGGGATCTCCAGAATGCAGCGCCGTGGCAAGACCACGTTTCGTTACAACGAGCGTCCCGTATCGCTGCATCCAGTTTGCCAGAGCCTCGAAGGGTTCGTGCTCTGCAGCAAGGATCGGCGCAGCGTCCGCGCATGCGTCCATTTCCCGCCGGAAGACAGCTACGATCAGGTCGGAGCGTTGAGGAAAATGCCGATAGACGGTGCCGATACCGACACCGGCCTGTTCGGCAATCTCTCGCACGGGCGCGTCCACCCCAGAATCCGCGAACACTGCTTTTGCCGCGTGGAGTAACGCATCCAGGTTGCGCTGTGCGTCGGCGCGCACCCGTCGATCCGTGCCCTCGCGAGGCTCTGAATGATCCTGTTTACTCTCTTGCCTGTGACTCGCCATAAATTTATTTTGCAATTAGGAACAATGTTCCGTATAAATACGGAGTGCTGTTCCGCTTACCAAGCTAACGTAAAGCGGCGGCGTTGACAACACTCGAAATTGAACAAAGGAGATGGCTATGCCAGACAAACGCATCGCATTGGTCACAGGGGCAAATCAGGGAGTTGGTCTTCAAGTCGCAAAAGAACTCGTGGCTAACGGCCTGACTGTGATGGTTGGATCGCGCAACTTTGCGCGCGGCGAGGCCGCGGCCAAGGAGATTGGGCCGGGTGCCCTCGCTCTGCAGATCGACGTGACGGATCGGATGTCCATTGCCGCTGCGGCAGAGCGCATCGGCAAAGAGTTTGGCTACCTCGACCTGCTCGTCAACAACGCGGCTATCTCCAATACAAGAAAGGGCAGCTTGTCCTTGCAGGAGTACGCGAAGATATCCCTCGCGAGCAACGCTTCTCTCGACGAAGTACGCGCGGTGTGGGAGACCAATGTGTTCGGTGTCCTCGCCGTTTACCAGGCAATGTTGCCGCTCCTTCGTCAGTCGTCGGACGCTCGTATCGTCAATGTATCGAGCGGTGTCGGCTCGCTGGCGACGAACGCGGATCCGGCTTTCCCCCACCACGCATATTACGGCCCGGTTTACCCTGCGTCCAAGGCGGCGCTCAATGCGATAACACTGGCCATGATGGTCGAGCTGGAGTCGACCGGGATCAAGGTCAACCTCGCCTCCCCTGGCTTCACCAAGACGAACCTCAACGGATATGCTGGGACCGAATCTGTCGAAGACGGCTCCCGCGAAGTGGTGCGGGTTGCGCTACTCGGACCAGACGGCCCGACAGGAACGTTCACGCGTTGGGAAAACACAACTATCCCCTGGTGATGTCGGGGTAGTTTCAGAGAGTACAGACGGGATTCAACTTCCGAGAACGCGACTTATCAGGACCCAGAGCTGGTTTGTTCAGCCCTTCGTAACCGGACCCAAAACAGAGTTGAGTAGTGCTTTTGCCTAGATAACGGTTGCAAACTCACCGTTAAGGTCGCTGAGTGCTGCGAAATGCACATCCGAAGCCGCTCCATCCTCGAACTTTTGCAAGGCGCTTTGCCGCTGAGTTCCATCAGACACCAGCCTCATGGGTGCGGAAAATGCGAGCGGAAGGAGCCAAAACACTGCTGCAGGAGCCCGGTTCCGCGCTCTCTGTTGTGGCAAAGCGATGCAGTTTCAGAAGTGTCGCCACACTGAGGAAGGAGTTTGTTCTTAAGTTTGGCAGAACGCCGAAGGAATACAAATGAGACTTGGCTCCTAGACCCGGTGTCGAACTCGTCAGACGGCGAGTCGCTCCGTCCCCAGATGCGTCCCCATAAACGCACTTCTTGGAGCGTGGTGAAGGTGAATAGTTCACCCTTGCACCTTCCGGCGTTTTCACGCCCTCCATGTAGGCTCATCACTTCCGAGAAGGGCGAACCGCACTGGCGCAGCTAAACCTTGGAGCGAAGCAAGGTCGCGGCTGCGCGTCGTGCCGACCCCGCGGGCTGAGCCACGCCTTGCAGATATCCTTCGATCACACCGCCATCCAGCAAAATGAGGAGCTGATCTGCGAGTTCGGCGCGGTTCTCGCGGTCTTCATCCAACAAGCCGAGCAGGAAGTAACGAAGCGCCTGCTTATACGACTGAACCAGCCTATAGACCGGGCCTCTGGCTTCGGCAGCCTGAAGGCCGGCGTGGATGAATGGGCAACCGCGGTGGTCGCCCTTGTCCCCTGCTCGCGCAAAGTGATCAAACACGCCAAGAACACGATCTTCCTCGGACGCCGCAGTGATGGGTCCTTGTTGCAACTCTGCCAGCGTCGTTTCAATCAACTCCGTGTACACGGCGAGGATCAACGCGTCCTTAGAGGCGAAGTTGTTGTAGAGCGTCATCCGGGCCACGCCCGCGCCGCGAATCACGTCGTTGATACCGACATTCGACGTTCCCCGCTGCGTGAATAAAGCCCGAGCTATCACGATGAGCCGCTGACGGCCGTTTTTCTCTGGCAGGTCGTCGTCTGAGTTGCGCAATGTTTTCATTCTTTCCATATTCCCTTCCTTAATAATTCTTTCTATACTCCCTTCCTTAATATTAGATAGACTGGTATACCTATTGCAAGTGGTTGTTGCGCTTCCAGTCCGCCCTAGCGGAATGCAAGCGCGGAAAGATGGTCTTATGAAGATTGCACTCATTGGAGCAACTGGTTTTATCGGTAGCGGGATTTTGTCCGAAAGCCTAAACCGAGGTCACGATGTGACCGCTGTTGTCTCCAGTCCCGAGAAGCTGCCCACACAGAACCACCTGACCAAGGTCAAAGGTGATGCCACCGACTCTGAAGAGCTCACGCCGCTGATCGGTGGGCATGATGTAGTGATTAGCGCCTTCAATCCAGGGAAGGACGAAAGCGGCAAAGGAATCCCATCCATTATTGAGGCCGTCAAACGGTCTTCTGTAAAGCGGCTCTTGGTTGTGGGAGGAGCGGGCACGCTTGAGATTGCCCCGGGAAAGCGCTTGGTCGATCAGCCAGACTTTCCGTCCGAGTGGAAAGCCGGCGCACTGCGCACGGCGGAATTTCTGGACCAGCTACGAGCGGAGAAGGAGCTCAACTGGGTGTTTCTCAGCCCGGCAGCCATGATTGCTCCGGGCGAACGGACCGGTAAGTACCGTGTTGGCGGAGATCAGCTGCTGATTGGGAGCGACGGACAAAGCCGGATTTCCATTGAGGACTATGCCGTTGCCATGCTGGACGAAGTGGAACATCCCAAGCACGAGCGTGCTCGCTTCACCGTCGCGTACTGATACCGTGGCGGACGACTCGGAGCGGAACCGGATTCTCGGGAAGCTCTTCATGAGCCCATTTAGAAAAGGAGCATCATGCGGCTGCAACGGTTAGGGTGGGCGGGTCTTGAGATTGAATGCGACGGCGAAAGCCTGGTGATCGACTACGTGCAGGACAAGTCACCAATGGTTCCATTCCTGCGCGATCCTGATGAGTCGTTCCCGGCCTGCTCTCGCCCAGGCGATACAGCGGCGGCACTCCTCACGCATCTGCATGCCGACCACGCCGATCCCGATGCGCTGGCAAAGGCATTACGAGAGGGTGCGCCGGTCTATCGACCGGAACCCGGGGTGGGCAATGCGGCCGACAACGAACTGACATCCATCGCCGAAGCAAAGTTCGCGCGACAATCACTCTCCGTGGAGGTGGTTGGACCATGGAAAGAGTTCGCGGTCGGCCCATTCCGCATGTATTCAATACCCGCTGTCGACGGCTTTGGCGACCCACAGCATAGTTGGATCGTGGAGTGCGGGGGACAGCGGATCTTCCATGCTGGCGACACGCTGTTCCACGGCAATTGGTGGCGCATCGCTCATCGGTTCGGTCCGATAGCCGCCGCTTTCCTGCCCATCAACGCGCCCATTTGCAATTGGCCCGCTCTGCAACCTCCAAGTCCCCTTGAGGCAACGTTGACACCGGAAGAGGCGGCGATCGCAGCACACATTATCGGCGCTCAGTCAATTGTACCCATTCACTACGGCTCGCTCAATAAACGGGCCGAGTATGAAGAAACGCCGCACCCAGTCGAACGCCTCCAGAAGAAAGCGTCCGCGCTCGGCATGGGTACCCGTGTAGAAACGCCCGGTGCATGGTTCGACTTGGCATAGCCACGAGCTGGCGAGCATTCGTCTCGCTAGTGCCTTTCCTGGGATGCATCCGTCACCGCACCACCTTCAATGAAGAGAGAACGACATGAGTGGGCCGCTTGAAAGGAAAGCCACCAGACCGTGGCTGGGTGTGGCGACGGTTGCGCTTGGTGCGTTCGTCGTCATCACGACGGAGTTCCTGCCGATTGGACTGCTTGGGCTGATCGCTTCCGATCTGCGTGTCTCCGCAGGTGTCGCAGGCTTGTTGGTGGCTATGCCTGGCGCTGTGGCCGCGGTCGCCGCTCCGCTCTTTACCGTGCTGGCGGGCAAGGTGGATCGCAAGCTGCTCCTTTTGGTCTTTCTCGCTTGCGTCGGTCTCTCCAACGCCGGTGTGGCCTTTGCTTCCGGTTTGGTTACAGTGCTCCTTAGCCGCATTCTATTTGGCATTGGTGTCGGTGGCTTCTGGACCTTTGCCGTAGCGATTGGCCGGAGGTTGGTTCCCGAGGCGTCTGGCAGCCGGGCCACGGCCTTCATTCTTGCCGGTGTCTCCATGGGAGCGGTTGCTGGCGTTCCGATCGGAACCACCCTCGGGTCTTGGGCGGGATGGCGGTTCGCCTTCGGCAGTATATTCGTTTTAACTACGTTGGTCGCAGCCGGTTTGTGGCTCACCTTGCCGTATCTGCCCAACCAGGAGAGTGTGTCCACAAAACGGCTGTTTGGACTGCTCAAACTTCCTGGTCTTCGAATCGGCTTGGTCGCATCTGCTCTTACCGCCGCTGGACACTTTGCCGCATACACCTATCTTCAGCCGCTCCTTGTTCGGTCGGCTCACCTCACGTACTCCAACCTGAGCTGGACCTTGGCGGCCTATGGCGTAGCCGGCGCGCTGGGCACCTTTGTTGCCGAGAGAGCCGCCGCCTACGACCTGCGCCGCACCTTTGCAGTCGTTTCCGTGTCTCTTGGCACCGCCATCCTCCTAGCCGAAGCCTTTCGCGCTCATACTGTCGCGGAGGTTGCGGTCGTTGTGCTTTGGGGAGCCGCGTTTGGGGCCCTTCCCGTGTGTACCCAGATATGGACCTACCAAGCAGCGCCCGCTCAGTTTGAGGCAGCCTCAGCGTTAGGGATGACGGTCTTTCAAAGTGCCGTCGCCGCCGGTTCTCTCGGAGGTGGACTCCTTGTCGATCATGCCGGCATCCCCTCCGCATTTCTCTTCGGCGGGTGTCTGTCTCTGGCTTGTGCCCTGCTCCTGATGCGCTCGCACACACTGGCTTTCATGGACGCTGGCGCGTCCGTGCCCGGCTCGGCATGAACAGCTCTTCAAATGGGCTGCCAAGAAGCATAGCGTGCATATTCACCCGCTTCATACCATGCCTCCCAGTCCTATTCATGCTCAGGAGACTGCTCAATAGAAGGACGCGACCATAGTTAACGGTCGCACACGACTCAAGTCATGCGCATTGTCCTTGGGAGAATCTGTTGCGCGATCTCGACCCGTCCGCCATTTTTGTACTTTGTTGAAACGGACGTTTCAGAGCTGACAAGATTGCATCTGGTGGCTCGTTCGCGGAGGAAACGGTCGTTTCAGAGAGTACAAGCCTCATCTTAAACGTGGAACAATCAGACCATGGCAGCCAAAACCAAGCCGTCCAAGCGCGATGCCATCCTCGACGCCATGCTCGACCTCGTAGTCGAACGTGGCTTTCACGATGCGCCGATGTCTCTGCTCGCTCAGCGCTCCGAGGCTAGCGCCGGCGTCATCTATCACTACTTCGCCAGCAAGGAAGAGATTATTCAGGCCCTCTACGAGCGCATATGCGCTCTCAAGATCGAGAGCTTTCTCGAAGGCTTTTCTCCCGACCTCGCACCTGCCGAAGCCTTCGTCCAGTTTTGGCTGAATATGTACGCCTTTTACCGCAAGCATCCGAAAGAGATGCGCTTCTACGAACAGTATGAAAACGCCGCTTTCATCTGCAAACCAATTGGGCCGCCCCACGACGAACGCACAGCCGCCTTCGCCCAACGCTTCACCAGCAAGTCAAAGGGCGGCGTCCTCAACGAGTGGCCTGACGATGTCGTTCAGGAGATGACTCTTGGCCTCGTAGCCCGCCTCGCCCGCCTGCCCCGCAAGCTCGCTCCCGCCGTCCTCCGCGACGTCGCCGAAAAGACTTGGAACATCGTGAAGGCATAACTAGATTGAACGTTCGGTCTACCATGTAGACTCGATCTTATGAGTGAAGACCTCGTTCTCGTCACCGGAGGCTCCGGCTTCGTAGCCATCCACTGCATCGACCAGCTTCTCCGCGCCGGATACAACGTCCGCACCACGGTGCGCTCGCTCACCCGCGAGCCTGATGTCCGTGCCATGTTGACGACCGCGGGCACACCTCGCCAGAAGGCGCTCACCTTCATCGCCGCCGATCTCACTGCGGACAAAAGCTGGCCCGAGGCCGTTGCCGGTTGCCGTTACGTCTTGCACGTTGCGTCACCGTTCCCGGCAAGCGCACCAAAGAATGAAAACGATCTGATCGTTCCTGCCCGCGAAGGTGCTCTCCGAGTTCTGCGCGCAGCCCGCGATGCAGGCGTCGAGCGCGTCGTTCAGACCTCGTCTTTCGCCGCCATCGGCTATGGCCACAAGCCCCAGACCGCATCCTTCGACGAGACCACATGGACGAACGTTGATAGCCCGGATGTCAATGCCTATGCCAAGTCCAAGACTCTGGCCGAGCGTGCCGCTTGGAACTTTATCGCCAAGGAAGGTGGTGCCCTTGAGCTCTCCGTTGTGAACCCGGTCGGTGTTTTCGGACCCACCTTCGGACCCGACTACGCAACCTCCATCCTGATCGTGCAGCGCCTCCTCGATGGCTCTGTGCCTGCCTGCCCGCGCATGGGCTTTGGTGTTGTGGACGTTCGCGACGTAGCAGATATGCACCTTCGCACGATGACCAATGCCGCTGCCAAGGGCGAACGCTTTCTTGCCGTCGCCGGAGCCTCCATCTCGCTGCTTGACGTAGCCACGATCCTGAAAAAGCGCATGGGGGCGGCGGCCCGCCGCGTCCCAACCCGCGAACTGCCCGACTGGCTCGTGCGGTTCGCCGCCCTTTTCATCCGAGACATGAAGATGATCGCCCCTGAACTCGGAAACAAGAAGAACGTGTCCAACGAGAAGGCCCGCCGCGTCCTTGGCTGGTCTCCACGTTCTAACGAGGACTGCATCGCAGCCGCAGGAGAGAGCCTCCAACAACTCGGCCTGCTCAAGCAGTAACCAGCCTTTGGCTGGACCGTCACTGACGGTCGTTTCAGAAAGTACAAAGCCCGTAGACAGCTAGAACTTGCCGTCGGGTGTGTCTTTAGTGGCGGCATCTGCCAGCACCTTCGGCAAGTCACCCCATGGCGTCGGACCGATATGCATCATGAAGAACTGCTCGACGACGAGGTGCTCAGCCAACGCCTCATACCTTTTCTCCAGTGCATCGAGAATCGGTCCTGGGTCTTCCCCGTCAGAGTCGTCCGCAATGGCCTCCAGCCATGCCTTGCGCAATGCTTCGGGCATCTCTTCGGGCCAGAGCTGGGCACCGTGCAGGACACGCAAAATCCGTATAGTATTCCCCTCAAGGCGATAGGCGGCGATGTAGGGTGTGCGCTGAATGACCAGCTCTCGCGTTCCCTCGACGCGGCCAGAACGGCCCAGCTCCGGGAACTGGATCAACCCTTCGACCTGGCCCTGGATGCGATCATCGACGGTAACGGCAGCCTGTGGGCTGTCGGCTTCGATGTAGTCGAAGATTGCGTTGCGGTCATCCAGCGCGAAGACAGACCACTCCAACCGCATGGCTAGCGTACCTTGCGCAACGCAGCGGATCGCCGCTTAGCAAAGTGCGCTTTCACCGTTTCATGAGGAATGCCGGGACGCGCATCATCCAAGGCCTCCTGCACCTTGGCGCGAAACCACGCATCATGCTCGACGGCGTTCGTCGCCAGGGCAAACGGGAGTGCGCCCTCGTTGGCGGTCCTCGTCAGCAGGATACGCACGGCGTCTGAAACCGTGATCCCCAACCCTTCCAGCACCGCCGCCGCGCGTTCTTTCACCGCAGAATCGATTCGGGTCTGAACCAATGCATTCGCAGGCATAAAAGCTCCTTGCCTCTATTGTAATTCATGTGCATTACATCCGCATATCACTCGATCTCCTTGCTGGCATCCCAGGTGTACGCCGGCTTTGCCTTCTCAGGGACAACCGGAGGAACAACTGGAACGCTCTGGACGACCTTCGGCTGTCTTATCGGCGTCTCGGACGCGGACGGAATCGCCATCTGCGATGCCGCAGCCGATAGGGGAGTCGGAAGCGATTCGAGCGGCGCTGCCAGCGTGAGCGGCGCGGGTCTCTCCAGCTCCAGCCACCTTTCCGGTATAGCGATCTGCCGCGCTGGGGGCTCGAACATCCAGCGCCACAAGAGCTCACGCCTGTGCAAAGGCCGTCCCCACAGACGCCGCTCACGCCATCCTTGGACCCCGGCGCGAGCCATCAGGAAGAGCAGAAACAGACTGGCGAGCGACAGCGTGGGCCTCACAAAGAAGCTCTCCCATGCCTTTCCGTCGAAGTAATCGTCTCGCATCATACTGGCGAGCTTGGCGGATTCGACCTGCTGCGGGTAGCTCCACTCCAGTCCCGTCCAGCCCTCCCGGGCCGCATCCGCGCTCAAGGAAAATGGCAGCGCGTCGCCCGCCCACATCATGGCGGTCGCACTTTTCGCTAAGACATCCCGCTCTGTGGCGAAGGCCAGCTCCAGCTTGGAGTCGGCTTTGGAGCCGCGTTCGCGCTTGCCTTTGGAATCGGATTTTCGGGGCTCGAGCTTCAATATCCATCGGATCTCCGTATGCGCCTCGGGCTCGTTTTGGTGCCAGGAACTCGCGATGTAGGTAGGGAGATAGTACCGCTGGAGCGGCGTCAGGGTGTACAGCAGGGGACTCAAAAGCGGCCCGAATCCCAACCCGAAAAACAGCACCGCGACCAGGCACCCGACCGCAATTTTCCCCTTCCGGCTCATCGCCCGGCTCCCTTTCGGCCCCCGCCTTGGCCCGCCTCGGCCAGAAAATCCTGAAGCAGTTTGCGCGCCTGTTCGCGCTTGCGCGCGTCCGCCGCGTCGCGGATTCTGAGCACGTCTTCGGGAGGAAGAAGCTCGTTTTTCTGCGCTGCCTTGGCGCTTGCGTCGAACAAATTCAGGAGCGCGTAGCGCATCGCGACGATCTCGCCTAGCAGCAATTCGTTCACGTCCGGGCTCGGCCGTGCCGCCCGGAGAGCGACCTCGCGCAGCCATTCGGCCACGTTCTTTCCGCTCTGTTTGGCGGCCGCTTCGACCTCGGAAAGCTCTTCGGGAGTGAGCCGAGTGCCTAGCGTTTTGGCGCGCAGCGGGGTTCGGTTTTCAGGGTTGGAGAGAGACTGAGATGCTACAAACGGGGCCAAAGGAGTTGTGCTCAAAGTGGATCTGCCTTGGTCAAAACCCTAGTACCTCCTCCCCTAACTCGTCAAGAGGCCAAAAATCGCACTTTATGGATAAATACCTCATAATAAGCGAGTTAACGGAAAAATGGAATTGCGTTTACGCCTGTGATCTCACGTTCACGCGCGTGAACGTGAATAACCTAAGCTGCTCATTACAGGTTTGTTCACCCTTGTGAACGGAAAGGCACTCCGCAGTTCCCATTTGGGGGTGATGTGTCAGCATTCTCCCGCTGCAAAGCAGCGTACGCCCTTCAGCTCGGGCTAGGGGCCTCAGAAAGCCACCGCATACCGGCTGGGAGGCCTACTGAAGTCCAGATGGACGACGCGGCGGTGCCCTGGAACGCGAGATGGAGACGACGCATGGAGCAGTAGAGGCCGCATGAGCAACGCTCCGCCAAGGCCGACAGCGCAGACATGCTCAGGCAGGGTCTCCCGGAGTCCAAGAGTCTCCTGCTCAGGAATCTTGCCGTGTGTGTGCGATCCAGGGAGAACGCGCAAGGCTCCGTTGTCTTCGCCGCAGTTGTCCAGGTGCAGGCGGACGGTCAGCATGTTCTCCAGGATCGATGACGGCGGCTGAACGTGCAGCACGTCCGCCTTCGTCGACCACGGTCCAAAGCCATCCGCTTCGACTCTTTCCTGCACGGCAATCGTAACGTCCTGGTGCTACGGAACCTTCCAATTCGCATCCGGGATCTTGTCGAACAGAATGCCTCGGACGGGAAAGAAATGTGCTCCGAGAACAGGCTCGACCAGTGCGCGGATGGTGTCGGAAACTGCAAGCTCTGCGACCTCCGGCGATACGTTCAGAAGATTTCGAACGGCGAAGATCCCGCCTCGCTTCCGCACCGATCCGTTGTCGCCAATCTGCTCCAGAGCGAGCAGAAAGTTCGTCCGCTTCGCGACGGGAAAGCCATGCATTCCATTTTAGAGACGGATCGTAGTGGCCGGCGATGTACATTACAAGCAGCGCGAGGTGACAATGTACGACGCTTCCCTGTTCCTTCCTGACACGATTTCGGACTCGCTCCGCATCAATCTGGCGAGCGGTTTACGCGCAATTGCCGATGCCTTCGACACTCAGCAACTCGATGGCAGATTCATCAGCGAGAGTGTTGCGGCGGGTGGAAGATAGGACGACCGGCTGCACCTTCGCATCGTGCTCGACCTTGTCGCGCCCATCCTCCGATCGATCACGCCAGATGCTTCGCCATGTGGGCGCGCACGCGAGTCTGCGGATCGAGAGGAGGCTTCATGCACACATAACATTATCGACCTGCAGGCTCGATCAACGTATCGATCTCGAATGCTGCATCAGGAAACACAGCGCGCAGCTCCAGACGACCGCCGAGAGCGCCCACATACTCTCGTAGTGTGCTCAGTAGAACGTCGGTCTGCCGCTCCATCCTCGATACTGATCCTTGGGGAATGTTGAGCCGCTCTGCAACGGCTACCTGCGTCTGCTGACGTGCCTGACGCAACTTCCCAAAGCCGAGGCGCTCAAGCTCCTCATGTGCCTCTGCCTTCAACCTGGCGCGAGTCTCAGGTGATGCTTTGTGCTTTAGATCATCAAACCTTGTTGCCATCGCAATGCACTCCATTGCATCTTTGGCCGGTCTCCTCCGGGAAGTTTATGTTTTGGAGCTGAGTAGATGCTCCGCATAGATAGCGTCCGCTTTGGGCACCATCTTTTCATACCATCGTGCGTCTCCAGTTTTATCGCCACCAAGGAGCAGGAACGCCGCACGACTTGGATCAAACGCATACAGGATGCGGAATGGACGCCCATCATGCTGAATGCGCAACTCGCGCATGTGACCATAAACCGATCCTTTGATGCCTGAGCTCTGAGGAAACCCGAGAGCCGGGCCCGCCTCAACGAGCATATCGACCACACGAATGATGCTGTTCTGCTCATCCTCCATTAGGAGTTCGTACCAATTTCTAAACTCATCCGAAACCCCAACTTCGTATGGCATAGATGTAATATAGCACAAATGTTATATTTATAAATGTAGCTTTGGCTTTGGTGAATCAGACTGCGCATGTTTTCCTCAAATCGTTTGCGTCTCCGCGCTTTCCTCCCTAGCTGCTGGTTCGTTCCAGAGCGCGTGGCGACCCGGGGCGAGGCTGAGGTCATCTAGGATGCGTGAAATCGTGTGCGGCGCGTCAGAAGGCTCCATATGCGGACTTCAGCTTCAGTGGAGAACGTAGAGCTGTCGATGCTAATACGACAAAAGACGCTGGCTGTTGGCTATGGGTTCCATGTTGAGAGATTCCGAAGGCGCGTCACGGCGGCATCACGTTGGAGGTCCGAACTAATTGGGTCGTTCACAATGGATTCTTGGGCTTGCCGCTCTTTGCGAAGCCACTCAATTAGGTCGTTTCTCTGCTTCTCTTGCCTTTGTGACTCTTCAACGACCAGCTTGGCTCGACGTTCCACTCGGCTGCGGAACTCTTCGAATGTAGAGCCGATGAAGCATTGCGGCACTGTCGCCAGTACCAGCCCGGTCGGGTTGGTGATCGTGCGGCTCATCCTAGCGAGTTCCTGCTTCTCCTTCACAAAGAAGCAAATCTCATCAGCACGTGCGTCTGGCCGTATCCTGCGACAATCGCGCAATAACTGGACAGCAGCGCCGTGGTCGACAGACCAATAGCGATTGAGTGCCTGGGACACCATATCGAGGTCGGCGTCGTCTGTAGGCGTGCTGACTAGCGCGGCAGAGACTTTTTCAGGATAGTGCAGGGGCTCTGAAGCAGAACTTACCCGTCGCTTCTTTGGAGGAGCTGGCCTAATAGTTGTTACGTTCCCTGGGGATGAAACATATGCAGGCGATGAAAGCATCTCTGCGCCTGTCGCGCTACAGAACACGACTCCTTTGTTCCGTAAGACAAACTCCATGCCTACTGCCCTACGGCGCTCCAAGATCTGCTTATAGGAAAAGATCCGATAAAGTCGGGCTTGAGAGTTCATGGTCTCGAAGTCTTCGAGAATCTCCAGTGCCAGCTTTTCAAACAGCCTTGAGATGTTCTGGCGTACATTCTTCTTTGCCATATTCACTTTGTAACCAATCTCTGCGGCTCCGATGCGGATAGATCGGGAGCCATTCGGATCAGAGCTCTCAGGGCGTCCTGTCCGCCACATAGCTTGATAAATAGCTTCTTCGCCGAGAGAATGGCCATCCTGCGCTAGAACGCAACGTCTAATCTTGGAACGTCCCCGTCCTGGAATAAGACTTTCATCGTGAGCTAGCTTGCTGCTGACGAATGGAGTACTTGTTTCATACTCTGTAGACGTTTCATCCCCTGGATATGTTTGATCACCTGGGGTTAATACGTATTTTGGCTTATTTACAGCCTCAGAGGCTGATAACAACCCTGGAATTCTTTTTACAAGTATGGATGATCTAGGAACATTGTTAAGTTTTGGAGTTTTCTGAGGTCCGTGTGGCTGTGAAATATTAAGAGGAGGTTTTACAACCGCAGGGTATGTTTCATCCCCAGGGTATGGAGGATTCTCTGTACCCTTTTCTGCCGCGGCAACTACTCTGGGTCCGAATCGTTTGAAGTTGTTATCCCGAACATCTTCTGGGCTGATGTCAAGAAACGAGGTCATGCCCTTTAGGGCAGGGGATTGGGCTGCCGTCTGCCAGCTAAGAGGCTCAATTTTTCGGTTACGTGCCGACTTAGTCCGTGGCTCTGACATTTATCTTTCCTTGAAGATGGATTCAAGCTCGTCGGCGACCTGGCGGTAATCCTCTGTGGCTTTGCATTTGGGATCAAAGTCGATGACAAACTGGCCGGCTCGTGCTGCTTTGGTCACGCTTTGGTCTGTGCGGATCGCGTGGAGCAAAGGGATACTCATCCCCTTCGATAGGCCCTCAAGGCCCTCAAGCACGGTCGTAGTCATCGCCAATCGACGGTCTACCATCACGGGGAGAAGGCCTATCGTACGGATATTTACCCTCAGCAGCTGATTGAGAGACTTTGAGGCTTCGATCGATGCCATTGCCCCCTGAAATGAGAGCGTATCCATGCCGATAGGGATTAGAACTTGCTCTGCATAGACCATCGCGCAGGTCTGGAGCAGGGTGATGGACGGACTGACATCGATGAGCACAACATCGTAGTCTTGCTCAACTGCAGAGAATACTTGAGAGAATGCATGTTCGCGCGCCACCTGACTCATCAGAATCGTTTCGACCTTTGTTGTCTCGCGGCTGGAGCAGAGAACATGTAGATTATCGGAAACCTTGACGATGCAGTCCTCGAATCGCAGTTTCTCGATGACGAAGTTATAGAGACCGTACTCGGGGCGCAGGCTGAGAACACTGCTGACAGAGCCCTGGGGGTCTGTATCGATCACCAGAACTCGTTTACCCCGGTCCGCAAATTCCCGCGCAAGAGTAGTGGTGGTGGTCGTCTTCGAGACCCCGCCGCGCTGGTTCGAAATGACAATACGGATCATGATTTCTCTCTAAGAAGCTGTTGATGAAGCGAGTCGACTTCTTCGGGACGCCATTGGCGATAGTTGTTCGCCGGATCGCGGGCAGGTTCTGGAAGCTTCCCAGAAGCGAGTTTGCGAAGTAAGGTGCGGTGAGATATGCCTAATACCGATGCGACCTCAGCAGACCGCAGCCAAATCGACGTTGTACGAGGTTTAGGCTTTCTCATAAAATAACCGTAAGCGAAGAAACTGCTAGGTGCAAGGCTAAAGTACACAACCCATGACAAAAATAGGTATCCCTGCAAACAACGATGTTGAAGCCTTGGATCTAAGTTGTCATGGTATATGTGCAGATCACGTCGTCGTCGCTCGTATTTCACTTTCTCGTTAAAGAACTGTCCTAAAAACTTCCCTACATTGTGTGGATGATATGACCCCTGGGGGAGGGGATGGTTGGCAACCTGGGGGAGGGGATCAAACGTATCTTAGCCTGGATGCGAAACGTACACAGGGGCAATAGATCAATCATGCCCTGGGGATGAAACGTATCCCGCGCCGTCGCTCGGCCGCCTCACTGCTGCTCGAAGCTGCACGCGAAGCATGGCTCGCGTCTTTTGAGCGAGTCATCATAGAAGTCTTGGCTCTTCTATGGCCGACGTTCTTGGGAGGCTTCCACTAGACCCCTAATGGAGCGCAAACCCTGTCCTTGTTTCTCTCCTCATACTTTTTCTCCCTTAACAGGGCCGTTGCCGTTGCGGTTGCCTGTTCTTCGGGCGGCGAAACCGACCCGTAAGGGGCCGCAGGCCGATGGCCGTTCTCGTTTTTCTCTTGGCTAACGAACGCTGTTCGGCATGAACGTCTCTTCACCAGCTTGCATTTGCGTTTCGAACCTTCCAGCAAATTCTTCTCCTTCCGACTCAAGCACCCGGGCGAGCGCATACATCGCCTCAGCCAGCTGCTCGACAGTGTCGAAGTCAACCTCCAGCCGGCCCCGGCGGAGTGAGATAGAGGAGGGTAGGGAACCAAGACCGATGGGATCGAGATCCCGGCGCACGATGGAGCGCGGCTTGCGGCGAGAGACTTTTACCGTTTCGGCCCTGATCTGCTCGAAGAGTTCGGGGGTATTGTCAGCGTCGCGGACCCGATCAAGGAAGCCGACCAGCACTTCCCGGTCAACCAGGCGAGAGTTGCCGATCTGGACGGTAGAAAGCATCTCGAGTAGTTTCTGGGCAGATCGCGGCTGCAACTCGAAGAGCTGCTCGAGGTCATGGCGATCGTAGTGCGAGCGGACAGAGTTTGCGACCGATCGGCTAATAACGTGCAGGCGGGGTAGCCAGGAGATGGGCCGGGGCATAGGATTTGCGTAGCCTCCTCAGGTGGGTGCGAAACAGAAGCAGTAAGGCTAGTTTAGGAGCTCTCAAGCGTGCACGGGATAACTGCGCGAATGCGCATTTATCTTTCCTGCAGTGCGCTATGTTTACCCACGACAATGTAGATTGTAGAAGGTAGATTGTAGAAGGTAGACTGATTCCATGCCCGATGCCGCTGAAACCCAACCGGAGAGCTCGGGAGGGCAGGGAAGCGGCCCGGATCTGGCCCTGCTGCCCCCCGGCGCACCCTTCTCCGGCCTTACCCCGGCTCAGCAGCTGCTGCGCCGCCTGGTGCTTGACTCGGTCATGGCCCCGACCTCGAAGCTCGCCTACGGCCATGCCCTCGATCACATGTTCGGTTTCGCGGCCGGCCGGCCCCTTACCCGGGCCCTACTTCAGGAGTGGAAGGCTGGAATGGAGGATCTCGCGCCCTCCTCTATAAATGTCCGGCTCTCGGCGGTGCGGAAGCTAATCGCCGAAGCTCGACGGAACGGCATGCTAGGGGTAGAGGAAGCGGCCAACCTCACCGACATCCCCAACGTTCGGCAGCAGGGAACCCGTCTGGGAAACTGGCTCACCCGGGAACAGGCCAAGGAGCTGCTGGCCGTTCCCGATCGCTCGACCCTCAAAGGAAAGCGCGACTATGTCATCCTGGCCCTCCTGGTCGGATGTGCGCTGCGCCGACGCGAGCTGGCCGCGCTCGAGGTCGAGACCATCCAACAGCGGGAAGGTCGCTGGGTCCTGGCCGATCTGGTGGGGAAGGGAAGACGGGTCCGGACGGTTGCGGTTCCGCTCTGGGTCAAGCAGGCCATCAATGTCTGGCAGACCGCGGCCGGGATCGAGGAGGGCCGGTTGCTCCGCTCAATCCGGAAGGGCGGCAAGCGGGTGGGTAATGCCCTAAGCGACTGGGCGGTGTGGAATGTGGTCCAGCAGTCAGCTCAGGAGATCGGGATCGAGCGCTTTGGCGCCCATGACCTGCGTCGCACCTGCGCCAAGCTCTGCCGAAAGGCCGGCGGTGACCTCGAGCAGATCAAGTTCCTGCTCGGGCACTCCTCGATCCAGACGACCGAACGGTATCTGGGGTCAGAGCAGGAGATCGCGGTGGCGGTGAACGATGCGATCGGACTATGACACGTTGTTGCTTGATCCACACTGTTCGCGAGGTGTTCCATCTCATCATCGGCACGGAAGGGGAACGTTCGTCAGGGCTGTAGCAGCACCTTCATTTGACTCTCGTCCCAAAGAGTGCCGGCCTGAATAGCTAGCGCGTACACCGATCCCCGCCGAGGATGCGCGACCATAGCAGGGCGGAAGCACACGATGCATGTCCCATCCGGCTGGTCGCGCACACTCGGGTACACGATACCGGCCCTCCCCTGAGCCAGCAGGTGGGAAGCGAGGGCCTGGCCCGGACCGTAGCACGCGGGGATTGGGCCCGGTTGAAGGCAACTCATGCGCTCGGAATCGTCCAGAAGCGAGAACCTTCCGACGAAGTCCGCGATGAGATCTGCATACTCGAACTCCATGGAGGTCGCGATGCGGCCGTCGCGAAGGAACTGCTGCTTGTGGAAGACGACCTCACGTAGGCTGGTCCCCATCTTTGCCCCTGCATACCATGCCCCACGTCGATCGTCGTTGAAGCGAGATCCAGATGGTCCAGGATGACAGAACGGCGCGTTGATGACCTCGGCCTCCGGCACCCCAGTGACTAGCTCGGCGGACCCAATGTACGGCACTCGACGCGCGCCGGCGAGGCTGCGGTCGTTTGTAGCCGCGTCCACCTCGCTGAGCTGGTCGGTAATCTCGGCCGGAAGACCCAGGGACTCAAGCACTGAACTTTGTCCCGGGAGGAACCGGCGGGGAATGAGCCGGTGAGTGTCCAAATATCGGACGTCCTCGTCGATTGGCATGGGCCCTATTGACCGCCCCGAGCGGCATCCAGCAGGCGCCGGATCTCACTCAATTGGACCAGGCTCTGAAGCGCAAAATCCAAGGGAGGCGCTCCCCCAAAAAGGGGATTGTCGTTCGGGCTCGTCATCCATCGGTCCGCAATCGCCTCGTCGGGCAGCAGGATATGCAGCGCCTTATAAATGCCAAGGACGAGCGAAATACGGGTCAGCTCATCAACGGTGCGTGTGCCCGCCGCTGTCCGTAGCCGGTAGATCATGGCGCGGGAGAGGCCGCCGAGCAACTCCCCTTGCTGCTCGACCGAGAGCCCCCATCGCTCCACGATCTTGATGTATCCATCGACGGCTGCCTGACTGAGTCGCGAGCGCGTTTCCAGCTTGCTGAAGTCGGGCGGGCTATTGAACTGCAGGCCAGATGTGGCGTAATTGGGTATCGCGGATGTCATATCGTCTCCATCAACCTGGATGATTATAGTTCCAAAACTCAACAAATTGCAGTCTAGTTTTAGATTTCTTCATCCATCGCGAAGGTACACCGTGAGCCCCTGCCCGTCGCCAGTGATGGTGAGGGAAGAGGTGGTTCGCGAAAGCGTGTTATGCCGGGCCGTGCTTTGGCGAAGATGCCGAAGCCGCCGACATGAAAGCCAGCTAGGCGCTGTTGTTGCATCACGTCCCGCAGGATGGAAGCGTAATTCGCGATTGCCCTGAGCCGCGTCCCGCGCCTTGCGCGAGGCGGATACCTCACTTCGCTGGAACGCACGAAAATCAAGGTAAGAGCACTTCGATCGTAGGAGTTTTTCAACAACATCGGTCGTTTCAGAAAGTACAAAGCACCTTACTTAATAGAACATACCTGTTCAGCCCCGAGCGTCTACTTGATGTACCAAAGGCTTCCGTCGTAGCACGCTTGGTACAGACTTCCAATAGTCGCCGTCAAAGCGGTTTCAATGTTCCCCCCGGGCGAAGTAGACCACGCACCATCCGCAATGAGGGTGAGGCAGCCGCCGAGTGTAGACGACATTCCGGTTGGCGGAGTGATCGTAGTGATTCTTGCAGCTCCCGACACATGGAGAATTCCTTTGGCCGGCGCGATCGTTCCTGCCGAAGCAATCGTCGGTTCAACCATCGTGAGGTACTGTGGAGATGAAATGCCTTGTAAGGCAACTGTAGGATACCCAAGACTCATATACCCGGCACCGTTTACGTCGAGCGCCGTCGTATTGTTGGTGTTGTTAAACAGGTACCAGTGATATCCAAAGTAGGCAGAGCAGGGACCCGTTGCGACAAATGTGCCAGCATTGCTATAACAACCTTCCACGCCCGTTTCAAATACTGATTGAAACTGGGGAGAGGCATAGCTGTTATGGGCAGTGTAGCGCACTACTGGATTGAAGTAGTATTGCGAATCTACGGCTGCATCAAGGGTCAGTCCTAGTTGTCCCAGGCTACCAGCTGCTCCTCCTCCATTAGTCTCCTGAAGGGTAGCGTAACTCGTGTATCCGTTATTGTATGGCTGTAAAACCAAGGCATCGGACGGAGCCGTCCCCCCAACAACGGCCTGACCGCCTGACACTCCGGTAGAAAGGTTGACATTGACACCTACCGAACCGCCACCCGACTGAACAGACGATCCGGCCGCGTTAGCTAAATTCAAAAAGTCCTGTGATGTGTTCACTGTTCCGTTCACCAAAAACGAGGGGGTTAGCTGCAACCACTTGGTTGGATTGGTAGTCGGCGTATTCCCCAGATTACTAGCGGCCAACGAGGCAAACAGCGTGGCCGTCGGCGAACCATAAGCAACGGTATCGTTAAGACTGTAGGAGGTTGAAGCAGAATAACTCCCTCTATATTGGGGTGCAGACTGCGCTTGTGCGAAGGCCGTAACCCAAGCAAGAGCGGTGAGCGCAAGTAACCTTTTGGCCATAATCACCTCGTTACCGTCGACGGTTATCCTTAATCTTTAGCATGAACAGTTATATTTGTTGTTCCTTTTTTGACATGGGCATACTTTTTCACAAGTAGGGGGTAGTACTATGCGAAAACTCGCTCATCTTCAGATTTTGCGCACGGTCGCCGCATCACTTGTCGTTGTCGATCATTCCTTCACTTCGCTGGACTTTAGAGGCGTTCCCTGTAGCCAATACATCAAACCGGGATTCCTGCTCGGCCACTTGGGCGTGACTGCATTTTTTGTTGTGAGCGGCCTCATCATGGTTCGGCAATCAAGTAGTCGGTTCGGCGAGGCACTTAGTCCCATCCACTTCGCATATCGCCGAATCCTGCGGATCGTCCCTATGTACTGGATGGCAACTATGTTTTGGTTCGCACACTATCTTCAGTGGGGGAAAGCGCTTGCCCGCCCAAAAGCCCAACTCCTGCTTTCGCTTTGTTTTATTCCAAACTTCATCCAGAACTACGGCCGGATGGAACCCGTACTCGAGCCTGGTTGGACGCTCAACTATGAAATGAGCTTCTATCTCCTCTTTTCGTTTGCGCTCTTCTTTCCACGCCGTGTCGGAATCCTGATCCTGTTCGTTGTTCCGCAACTCCTCGCAGCCTGGGGGCATAGCCACGTTCTGGCCAGGAGTTCCGTCCCTGGTTTTTACACGGACATCATCATCCTGTGCATGGCCTATGGAGTCCTCATCGGGTTCCTGGAGACCGAACTCAAAGGCCTGCCCCAGATGAACTGGCGCATCTCGCCTGCGTTTCTCCTGCTGATTCCGACGTTCTTGATCTTGGCTAAGCCGCTGACTCTGGGCAGGAGCGAATCATGGGAGGTGCTGAGCCTGTTCAGCACCCTCGTAGTCCTCGCATGTACACTGACCGCCGGGAACGAGCAGTTCGGCTGGTTTGGCCGCACGTTGGTCCTGCTCGGCGATGCCTCTTTCTCGACCTATCTCTTCCACCTCTTTATCTATCCCACGCTGTTCGTTGTCCTCGCAAAGATCGCCACGCTCTTCCACACGACGCTTCGATCGCCGTTGCTCTTCGCCTTTGCCGCAGTTGTAGTGGCAAACGGAATTGGATTGGTGATTCACCTTGGCATAGAGCGTCCGCTTACAAGGACACTGCAAAAGTTTAGGTTCCGATCTCTAAAACGTATTCCGTCAGAAATCGGACAATAGAGCACCGAAGGAAGTTTGTGGTGACCCTATCCACAGCTTGCTAAATCGCTCAGCGGATCATGGTTGATCTGGCTTCGGCGGCACAGGCAGCGGTGTGGGATCATGGACTTTCGGCTCCTGAATACCCGTCGTCGTCGAGGCTGTGGGTTTGTGGGACGCGGGCCTTATGTGAGGCGTAGTGACAAACAGAAGATCGCGGAATACTTCCATGCGACGCCTCAGCCTGCTGAGCTGCCGATTCCAGGTGCGGACTACAACATAGCGCCGACAACCTTTCAACCAATCATTCGACAGAGCAGGGAATCCGGTGACCGAGAGATGGTGCTGGCGCGTTGGGGCTTGGTGCCGTTTTTTACCAAAGCGCTCGATGATGTCAAAGGTCTCTCGACAATCAATGCACGTGCTGAGTCGATCACCAAAGCACCGACCTGGCGAGAACCGATGAAGAAGCGTCGCTGCATCATCCCTGCGAACGCGTTCTATGAGTGGGTGCGACCTGAAAAGTCGTTCCGATGATTGTCCGGCGTGGTCACGCGACCGGACCTGCCGTCCCATCGGCAGTACCCTAGGAGGTCAAGCGGAGCGGTAACGCTCCGTTGAGAAGCCCTCCGACAATGTAGCCGCAGCCGCAAGACTGGCGGGCGAACCGCGAGGGGGGCCCGTGCCTGCCAGCATCGAAGCGGGCCGGAGCTAGGGTTGGTGGCAAGGCCAGCACATGCGAACTCTTAGAAAAGCATCGTCAAGAAGAAGGAGCCTCAAGATGCTGACAGGCTCTGATTTGCAGCGAGGACGGAAGTTCCATTCTCTTCCGTCATGGGCGAACAGCGCTGCCGGTGTGGCGGAGAGGGCCTAAACCACTGTGTCATCGGAATGGAACAGGGTACCGAAGCGAGATAGATGTTGGCCAAAACCGAACTTGTCGGAGCACCCTGCGGAAGATGTCGCTCGTAAGTAGTCAGGCGCGTTAGCAGACTTGCCACATCTAAGCTGCAACCGAGTTCATGTCGCCACGCGCTCGAAGTAGCTCCGGACAAGCTTCGCGACTCTGCCAATGCTGATTGGTTTGGCTACGATAGCGAAGTTCTTGCAGTGGCTGACGGCATCGTGCGCGATGCCCGGGACGGCCAGCCGGACGGCAAGCCGATGTCCCCGCATGGAGATGAAACTGATCTGACCGCGCGCGGGCTCTATGGCAACTTTGTTGTCTTGGAGATAGCGCCTGGCGTATTTGCACACTACGCACATCTGCGTCCTGGCAGCTTACTCGTCCACGCCGGCCAGCACGTGCATGGTGGCGAGGTGCTCGCGCATCTTGGTGATAGCGGAAATTCGGCCGCACCTCACCTGCACTTTCACCTAAGCGACAAGCCTGCATTTGAAGAGTCTGAGGGGCTGCCGTTCCGCTTCGCCCGCTTCACCAACGAGGGTGACGCGGGCGAGCAGGTGGTGTTGTCGCCCACGGCTGCATGGACCCCGCATCCGGTTAAGTGTCAGGAAGCGATGCCGCTGGATGGTGCTGTGATTAAGTTCCCGTAGAGTCTCGGTGCTTGTTGGCCGTTCACCGCACGCGCGAAAGCTGGTCGATAATGACAAGTCGCCTCTGGTCAGTGATGAGCGAAGCCAACGCCTGACCGAATCTCGTCGTGGGGCGTCAGTTAGCGCTGAAGAAAACCCGCCGGGAAGCGCTGAAGATCACACATTTATGGTTTACGCTACACCTAATGCGCAACCTAGTAAAGCCTATTGCCACACATCCGTCCAAGGGGCAGACAGTGGGGTATGTGAGGGTGAGCAGCTTTGAACAAAACGAGAGTCGGCAGCTCGAAGGTATGGAGCTGGACCGCGTATTCCTGGACAAGGCTTCGGGGAAGGACATTCGGCGTCCCCAGCTCGAAGCTCTATTGAAGTACGTTCGCGACGGTGACACAGTGGTTTGTCACTCGATGGATCGCCTCGGCCGGAATCTGGTGGACCTCCGAAAGACGGTCACTGATCTAACCGCTCGGAAGATCGGCGTTCGCTTCATCAAAGAGAACCTGATCCTGACCGGCGACGATTCTCCGATGGCAACGCTGCTGCTGAACATGATGGGTTCCTTCGCGGAGTTTGAACTGGCCTGGAGCCGGGAACGTCAGCGGGAGGGAATCGATGTGGCGAAGAGAGCTGGCGTCTACAAAGGCCGCAAGCGCCTGCTGACAGCAGATCGAGCGGCTGAGCTGGGCCGTCGGCTGGGTGAGGGCGAAAGCAAAGCAGCCCTGGCCCGCGAGTTTGGGGTGGATCGCACCACGGTTTATCGCTACATCGGGCGGGCAGCGGCGAAGCCTTCAAGCCGAGCAAGGGCAGGGAAGTGACACGCTACATCCAAAGGGGGATGCACTGTCCGTGCGGGAATCCGAAGATTCTGGCCTTGGGATTGTGCTCGACGTGCTACACACTCAAACGGCAAGACACCGAATATTTCGGCGGGTTGCGAGAAGCGGTTTTGCAGCGCGACAGCTACCGATGCAGAGTGTGCGATGCATCGGGTCGCGCTAAGCGGTCGATCATTGTGCATCATCGGGTGCCTGGGAGATCGGTACTGAATTTGATGATCTCGCTTTGTCCTGGCTGCCACGCTAAGGTTCATCGAACCATCGTGGTCTTGTCAGCGATGCCGCCGCTGCTGTTGAAGCTGTGGCGAGAGCAGCATCCCTGCGGTCATGAACAAACGAGGCTGGACTTTGCCGTTAGAGATGTAGCCGCTTCTGATGTTCGTCTGTTTGTAGGGGAGGGTTGATTCGTGGGCGATATCGAAGATTGGCGGATCGAACTTAAGCGGTTAGCTGGACAGCTTGATATCAGGATGCCTCTGCTTTACGAGAAGAGGTCGCGATGGCATCGTCCATGGGTTCTTGCATCGTTACTTGCGCCGATAGGGGCGTGGGGAGGGGCAGGGCGGATAGTGATCTGCTCGGCTTTTCTGGCGGAATCAAGGGAGACGGCCCGATATCTTCTGGCACACGAATTAGGCCATGTCGTGCGGCGGCATTCGGAGCGGATCGGCTTGCCCCTGGTGTACCTCCTTGCCTCTGGAGCATTGATCTACCTGTTTCGTCACGCAATTCCTCACTGGATGGTGTGGACGGTGCTGTTCTCGTGGATGATAGCTGCCGGGTCGGTTCTCTGGACTGCAAGAGGATTTGCGATTGAATACGAGGCAGATGAAGTGGCGGTTCGGGGAGTGGGGCTGCCGGGGGTAAGGGCAGGTATTCAGGTTATGGCGAAATATGAGGGTGGCAAGCTTTCTGCAAAACGAGTGGCTAGGCTTAAGGCACTCGATGCAAAATTCGGGCTGGACTCGGATAGAAGACCGGGCCGTGGAAAACCTCATGCCTGCATCACACCACAGCCGTGTGACGATCGGGAAAATTAGCTCGCGCTGGTAAGCCGTGGGTTCGTCGAGGCGATTTCCCGTTGGCGGAATTGAAACGCGGCTGTAATCGCCCATATGTATGCCGCTCATACATTAGAGGTGTTCCCGATCACCCTGCCATCCGCCGCGTCATGCGTGCGCAATGTTGCTGTTTGCCAGACCACCACCCTGGAGTCTTCATGAAGCGGCTTTTGTTGTCTCTTCTCTTCTGCCTGTTTGCACTTGCGCCCTCGCTGTTTGGGCAGTTTGAAACCGCCTCGGTGCTCGGCTATGTTCGTGACAGCTCGGATGCCCTCGTCCCAGGCGCCACCGTCACGTTGATCAACCAAGGCACCCATACGCAGGTACAGGTGCATACGGGGACAGGTGGCTCGTTTGAGTTCACGGATGTGAAGATTGGCCAGTACCGCATCGCAGCGCAAGCCGCAGGCTTCGATGTCAGCACAACCGACCCGTTTACCGTGCAGGTGAACGCACGGCAGCGCGTGGATGTGGCGCTGCACGTCGGCGCTGCAGAAACCGTCACAGTAACCAGTGGCGCGTCTCTGCTGAACACCGACGACAGCGAGCGGGGCCAAGTGATCGGCACGCGTGAGGTCGAGAACCTGCCGCTGAATGGCCGCGCCTACGCCGACCTCGCGGCGCTGGTTCCCGGCGTTCGCCGCGACGTGCTCGAGAATGGCACCGATAACAGCCGCGACGCTTCCTTCAACGTCAATGGCCAACGAAGCGAGTTCAACAACTTCCTTCTCGATGGTGTGGACAACAATGCGTATGGCACCTCAAATCAAGGTTTCTCGAATCAGGCAATCCCGGCTTCGCCGGACGCCATCTCCGAGTTTCGCGTGGAGACCGATAACTATTCGGCGGAGTATGGCCGCTCGGCCGGCGCTGTGATCAATGTCAGCATCCGCAGCGGCACGGACCAGTTTCACGGCAAGGCCTACGATTACCTGCGCAACACGGTATTCAATGCGATCGGCCCGTTTACGCCGCCGAACAATCCGCTGACCGGCCATCCGCAGAAGCCCAGCCTGATTCGTAACCAGTTTGGCGGCACGTTCGGCGGACCGATCTGGAAGGGCCACACCTTCTTCTTCGGCGACTATGAGGGCACCCGGCAGATCGTTCACTCCGTCATGACGGCAACCGTCCCCACGGCCAACCAGAACGGCACCAGCGCCCTGGCCCTCGCAAATGGCGGCTACACCTTTCTCACCTCAGTGGGAGGTGCGGAGTCGGCGACTCCCGTTGCCCTGCGCAACCCGCTCACCGGCCAGCTCTACACGAACGGCGTCGTCCCATTCAGCGATCCGTCGGTCTCCGCATTTGCGACGGGCGTGCTGGGGGCCCTGCCCGCGCCCAATGTCGCCGGCAACCCCTTCACCAACAACTACGCCTCACTTCCCGCGGATACCATCACCGACAACAAGGGCGACATCCGTGTCGACCAGACCTTCAGCGGGAAGACAACCGCATTTGCGCGGTACAGCCAGCATGGGGTTACGATCCTCTCGCCGCCGAATATTCAGGGACCCGCGGGCGGCAACAGCAACGGTAGCGTGAAGATCTTCAACCAGCAGATCGCCGGTGGCGTCACGCGCATCATCACGCAGAACGCGATCGTCGACGCCCGTTTTGCCTTCACCCGCACGGATGGCGGCAAGTTTCCGTACGGGCAAACGCTGCCGAGTCTGATGGCCGGCATCCCCGGCCTGCCCACCGATCCCACCGTCGTGCGCAGCCTCAATGTCCAGAGCGTCGCAGGATACACGCAGTTCGGAAATCAGGGCAGCAATCCGCAGTTTCAAAACCCGTACCTCTATAACCCCAAGGTGAACTTCACCCTGCTGCACGGGCGCAGCAGCTACAAGATGGGCTATGAATACCAGGCGATCTTTACGACAGTGGACGACTTCAATCCCGTTTACGGGCAATCCACATACAACGGCAACTTCAGCTATACCGGGAACTCGGCCAATACGCTCAATGCCGCCGATACCGGCACAAAAGAGGCCGTGGCGCTCGCGGACTTCCTCTTCGGCGCACAAAACAGCTATCAGTTGAATAACTTCTCTGTAGTGCACCTCAATCAGCGAATGCATTTCCTGTATCTGCAGGATGATATCCGCGTGAACTCGAAGCTGACGGTCAACGCCGGCCTTCGCTATGAGCTTGTCACCCCGCAGTGGGAGTCGAGCAACCTGCTGTCGAACTTCAACCCGGCCACAAATTCGCTGATCCAGGCCTCGCCCGGCTCGATCTACAACCGTGCGCTGGTGAACATGCCCAAGCTCGACTTTGCGCCCCGCATCGGCTTCGCCTACTCAATCGATCCGAAGACTGTGGTCCTCTCCGCGTACGGCATCAGCTATGCGCAGTTCAACCGCGAGGGCGGCGAAAACCTGCTCGTTTATAACCTGCCAAATGTGGTCAACACCAATGTGAACCAGGCACCCCTCAACGGTAACCCAGGAATCCTCGGCACCACGACGAAGCTGCCGGTGTGCACGGCCGCGCAGGCAGGGAGCGCGTATGATCCCAGCAATCCTTCGCCTTGTTTCCGCACGACGAGCCAGGGTTTTCCGACGGGCCTGACCAGCCCCTCCGTGGTCACGGCTGCCAGCAACGCCAATACGCAGGCACGCTACATCCCGGCAAATCTGCCTACGGGATATGTGCAGTCGTGGCACCTCACCGTCCAGCGGCAGATCACGCCGAGTTCGACCTTTGAGGTCTCCTATGTCGGCGAACATGGCACCAAACTGCAGGTTCTAGGGGACTACAACCAGGCAAACCCCAACCCGGTTACGCCCACCTGTAACGGGACCGTCACCACAGGCTGCGTCAATCTGCTCAGCGGCAATCGGGGCCGGCCGCTCACAACCTTCACCACCATCGAGGAGACTCTGCCTTCGGGATTTCTCTCCTACAACGCACTGCAGACCAAGTTCGAGCACCGCACCTCCCATGGACTTTATCTGCTGAACTCCTTCACGTGGTCGCGCGCGCTGGACAACGCCGGCGGTCACCTCGATACCAACGCCGGCGACAACTCCCGCATCAACCTTGCCAATCCACTCGGCGATCGCGGCGTCTCCGGCTACAACCAGCCGCTCAACGAGACACTCTCGCTCGTATACGATCTGCCCTACGGCAAGGGCCACGCCTTCGGCCAGGGTGCGCCCCTGGTGCTGCAGGAGATTCTCGGCGGATGGCAGTTGACCGCGATTGAGAATGCCCAAAGCGGCTCGCCGGTCAACATCACCTACTCGCCGAACGCCTTCCAGTCGGTAAGCACCATCCTGAACCAGCGCCCGAATCAGTTGAGCAACGATGCTGTGCTCCCCAAGTCGCAGCGTACCCGCACGGCGGGCAACCAGGGCATCAACACCCTGCGGCTCAGCGCATTCAGCCTGCCGGATGTAAATCATCCCTACGGCAATGCGGCGCGCAACTCGGTTCGCTTCGACCCCTACTACGACACAGATCTTGGGCTGCACAAGCAGTTTCCGCTCTACCGCGAGGGCACACTGTTTGACCTCCGCGTCGAAGCCTTCAATGTGCTGAACCAGACCAACTACGCCTTTCCGGGTAGCAGCAACTTCAGCCCAACCCCCGGCAGCTTCGGTGTCGTCACCGCGGCGTCCACGTTTCCGGCACGGGTCCTGCAGTTCGCCGGCAAGATCATCTTTTGATCGCGATCACCCAAGCAATGCCAGCTCCAAACGAACCACCGTAAAGGGGCCCCCGTGCCGATTCGCAACCCGCTCCTCATTCTGCTGTACGTGACTCTCTTCTCTGCCTCTTGCTTCCCGCAGGAGGCAACCGATGCAGCCCTAAAGCTCAATCAAATCCAGGTGATCGGCACGCACAACAGCTACCATGCCGGCCTGCCACCCAATGAAGCGAAGTGGCTCGCACAGAAGGACCCAAAGGCTGCTGCAGGCCTGGATTACCGGCATCCTCCTTTGCCGCGGCAGTTCGACAGCGGCGTCCGCCAGATCGAGCTCGATGTCTATGCGGATGCGAAAGGGGGCCGATATGCCCATCCGAAGGGACCTGCCCTGGTCGCCGCCACGGGCCTGCCCCCCGACCCTGACGCTGACCCGGCCGGGATGATGAATAAGCCCGGGTTCAAGGTCATGCACGTGCAAGACATAGATCAGCGCAGCACCTGCCAGCCGTTTGTTAGCTGCCTGAAAGAAGTGCGTACCTGGTCGAAAGCGCACCCCAGACACATCCCGATCTTTATTCTCGTGGAGACCAAGGAGGGCTCGCCGAAGAACGTCAAGCTCACCGAACCCGAGCCCTTCACGCCTGCCGTCTTTGACGCGCTCGATGCAGAGCTTCGCTCTGTTTTTCCTGCCTCCGAGCTCATCACGCCCGATGACGTGCGCGGAAGCTACCCAACGCTGAACGAGGCTATCCTGACGGCAGGCTGGCCGACGCTGGACAGCGCACGCGGCAAGGTTATCTTTCTTCTGGATCAGCGACCGGTCACGCCGATCTATCTTGAGGGTCATCCCTCGCTGCGCGGCCGGGTCCTTTTTACCAACTCCATTCCGGGGCAGCCGGATGCCGCCTTCCTTGAACGCAACGAAGGTCCGGCCGGGGAGATTAGGACGCTGGTTCGCCAAGGCTATCTCATCCGGGCGCGCACCGACGGCGACACGAAGCAGGCGAGAACAAACGACACCACCCAGCGCGATTCGATGATGGCGAGTGGCGCACAACTCCTCAGCACGGATTATCCGGCCAACGAACCGGCGCGCTGGCCGGGGCACTACTTCGTCGCTCTACCCGGAGATGCCGATGTACGCTGCAATCCCGTGAATGCACCGGAAGGCTGCGATCGCGATTTCCCGGAAACCGCACGATAGGAAGGCGACCGATCCTAAGCCGCGGTCCTTCCATTTGGTCACGGAGCTGACCTCGTCCAGGCGTTCTGTCGCCTGGCTGGCGGCGGTGAGGACACGCCGCATGGCGGCGTTGGTCCCCTGCTCCAACTTCTGGACTGCCTGGTCTCCGGTCTGCTGGACGGCTGTTGAGTTCTCCTGGGCTAAACCCAACATTGACGTAACCAGCCGCAAAGTATCAGACCTGAGCGCGTTCAGTCAGAGTTGTTGGGGAATGACCTGGAATTGTGCTCGCCCGGCGCTGGAATCCTACTGGCCTCCAGCTAAGGTTTAGCGGTTTTGATCAGTTCGCGGATGTCGGGATTGGCGTCGAAGGCGCACTCCGCGAGCATATCGTCTGGGAATGGCATTGCGCTGCAGCAGGAGTTCTACAGTGCGCTCCCGACAGAACGAGCATGGCCCCTTCTCATACAAGATGTGCAACATTTGCGCATAAGACCCTTCAGACGGCCCAGACCCAACATTGTTGTCACCAGGGGCAATCTGGCAGCACACATGAATTAGCCCTTTGAAAGCCCTTGGAGGCTCAGGCCAGCCAACTTGTCGCAAAACATACTGCATAGCGCACCGGTTCTGTCGCCGACATCTGCGACATGTGTTTGGCCCATATCTGTTGACCGGCAACTCGCCTCGGTCTTCGATCTGCTGAAGCATCTGCGTGAGCAGGGTCGTCTTGCCGACGCCTTATTCCCCATGACCTGGATGTGAGCCGGTTCGGAACGCTTGGGGATGCGGATCAGCAAGCCTTTATCGTCCGTCTTGATCGCGAGGCCGTCCGTCTTCAGAATCTTGTTGAACTTCGGTCGAAACGCGGGCATAGCCGATTTTCATGGAACGGGCTCCAACTTCCTTCGCAAAATATATCGCACTGAGATTGCTTTTTGCGAGATACTTCTGCAACACGCGACGAGCAGGTTTTAGGCGGATTCTGAGCGGCTGCCGATTCGTCGCGGAACTTAGAAGATTTGCGACAGCTCGGTCCAAGGACGCTCTTCGGCCCTCCCCAAGGTAAAAAGGCACTCCTCAGATTGCCCCTGGTGACAGCAATGTTGGGTCTGCCCCTACTTAGAACGAAATGAGGTCGGCGGATGATGCAGCTTGTTCAACGCTCGATGCTGTGTCGCTGCGGGAATGCGAAGATCCTCGCGCATGGTCTCTGCGCTACCTGCTACACGCTCAAGCGGCAAGACGCCGAGTATTTCGGTGGACTGCGCGAAACGGTATTGGAGCGCGATGGATATCGGGGTCACCCAGTATGTCTCAAGCAGAGAGCAGATGATGAGGCGTAAGAGAAACTGGGTTAAATCGCCTGCTCGCATCGGTTGCCGATGGAAGTGCAGCGACATGCTCGACGTGCTCCAACCGACGACCATCTGCACCAGCATCATGAGCGACACGAAGGCCAGTAAGAGGCTTCCGAGTTGCGAGAGTGCCCCGCCGTTCGACGTGGTTAGCGCGTCCAAGTTGGAACTGAACACCGTAGAGGGCACGGCACCTTTGGAGAAGGTTGTTTCGTTCAACGCCATCATCGAACCTCAGCTCTACGAACAACACCGGTCGCTCGTGACCTACGCCAAGTGCTTGCTGGTCGAGGGCGCTCTTCAGAATGTAGACGGGGTGATCCATATTCGCGCCAAGCATGTCGAAGAGTTGAACGTCACGGCCGCGCCCATACAGTCGCACGACTTCCATTGATGAGCGAGCACATGACATCGCCCGGTGAACGGGAACCCCCGAAAGACTGGTGGCTGGAAAACGCCTTCCGCATCGCGGCCTTTCGCCTGCGGCAAACGAAGTACCTCAGCGCCAACACCATTCCGATCCGCGAACAGGTTAGGGACAGCGTCGAATTCGTGCGCCTGGTCTGGGAGGAGATCGTCATCCTCCGGGGTGACACGTTAGCGACCATATCTCCTTCTTTTTTAAAAGAAGAGATCTCGCGTTCGATCCGCAGCAGTGTGACCATAGGCCGTCATCGTGTTCTGTCTCAGGACGTGGAGTTCGGGCTCGCCCAAATTGTCGAGATCGGCATCCGCGCCCTGAGTCCAGCCGTGAACGATACCTTTACGGGCGTCGCTTGTGTGGATCTGCTGGCAGAGGCATTGATATACGTCACGGAGAACGCCCATCGATCCGGTCGTTCCTTCGACACAGGAGGTGCACTGCGTCTTCAGGTCCGTCCCCTCTTGGTCCCGCGACTCATCAAGCAGGCATTCGATCAAATCCGTCAGGCTGCGGCCGACAACCCGGCCGTTTCCATTCGGCTGCTGACGACGTTGGGGCGGCTATCCGGAAAGATAACCGCAGCAGATGCACGAACTGCTCTCCTTGACCAGGCGGATGCAGTTTGGGAGACGGCTAACTCGAAGAACCCGGTAACGATGGATCTTGAAGATCTTCGTCTGGCTTGGGTGACCAGCCGAACCCTCCTTCTTCAGTAGTTTCCTGCTCAACGGCCCTATTCAGGAGTACACATGAACGTCGTAGATCGAGCTGTGCAGGCGGCCTCACCGCCCGGTGTTGACGAATCCCTGGGAAAGCGGCTAAGAACTTCAGCCGCTGGACGGCGGCAATGAGCCGCGGTCAGTTCGAATCTGCTTGGGAGGGCCACATATGGCGATTCCTCAACTACAGGTCTGTCGCCCAATTCACTGTTGCGGCGAGTTCGTCCACCTGGGCAAAGGCTTTGTCGTTTGTGACGAGGGTGGCTCTAGTGACGATGGCATGGGACGCAATCATCATGTCCATGTTCCCAAGAGTGAGGCCCTTCTTCTCCAGCTTGGCTCGGACGGTGCCGTACGCTTCGGCCTCGTCTGTCCCCCATGGGAGAACCTGGATGCTGGCAAGAAAGCTATCCATGAGGGACTTGAGAGCCGTGGCCTCAGGCTTCTTGGCTAGACCATAACGGATCTCGGCCACCGTGATCGCCGATACGGCAGCAACCTCATTGCTGGGAAGGGTCACCAACTGGTCACTGGCCGCAAGGGAGCGGCCCTTGACGATGTAGCTGACCATGTTGGTGTCGAGGAGGTACATCAGAGTTCCGCTCTTTCCTGCGGTGTCTGTGCTTGGGCACGTTCGGCAGGGGAGAGGAAGTCATCTGGGATGTCGAGCTTGTGAAGAGCATCAAGGATCTCCCGCAGACTGCCGGGACTCTGGGAGAGAATCACGTCGCCGTTCTTCGGGTCACGGCGAATGTAAACCTCACTGTTAGGAAAGCGAAACTGAGCCGGAATGCGGACGGCTTGGCTTCTACCACTCATAAAGACCTTAGCTTTTTCGAGCTGCGCCATCTCTTCACCTCTGATATATACCGTGCTATATCTCGGGTGCGAAGTCAAGGCATTTAGGCACTCGGATTGTCTGCGCACAACGGACCGGAGCCCGATGCGGACGACAAGCCGCAAAAGATGCGGAACGCCGACCTGATCCGGTCACGTTGACATTCTCGTGATCGGCTAGCAGGTTAATCCTTGAATCTCTCATTGACTAGCTGAAACAGCTTGCGGAAACGGCTGACGCTTTCATCAGTCATCATCTCCTTTGGTGCCTCGCCCATTCGCGTGAGAAACAGGCGGGCAGGGCGAGTTTTATAGAAGGAGATCCCTGCCTCCTTGAGGGCCAATTCATAACGAACAGCAATTCTCGGAACATTCGGATTCAGAGTCAACGTTGTTGTGGATAGCTCCTTGCTGTAGCTCTCGCGGATGAGAGCGGCGTACACACTAGGATCGAGCAAATCTTCGATATCGGCCTCAACTGGCGCGGTGTCTTCAAAGGCCTCTGAGACGAAGATCACATTGCGATCTTCCAGGAGCTTATTCTTCAAGAGGTCACGCTTAGTTGCTAACGCCTCTTTCTCATGATCCAGCAGAGCGACAACATTCAACTTTTCGGACGTAAGCAGTGCGACCATGTATGAGATTTTCTGAGCACCCCCGGCAGGTGTCAGCGTAATTCGGTCTCCTAACGAATCGACGCCAAGTTCTGCGAGGTAGCTCGACGCTGCGGACAGATACCAGTAATCCGTAACGCCTTCAACGATAAGGTTTCGTGGTCCGACGAAAAGACTTTGAGCAAGGTCGTACCCCAACGCTGCCTGAAGTGGAAATAGCGTTCGGGCATCACCTGTAGGGTCATTCGTTACGGTAGTGCCTGTATCCTCCCCGATGCTCACAGTTCGTATCGTGTCAAGCCGACTCGTAGGCACCATGAACGGAGAATGAGTTGTGTATATGATCTGGTTCTTGAAGTCGTTCTCAAAATGGGAGAGCAGGTCACCTTGTGACCTTGCGTGAAGGTAGAGACCGGGTTCGTCAAGGAGAAGTATGGCATTTGCTGCACTGCCCCCCTGAGTGTCTGCGGCAAAGGTCACGTAGAACGAAAAGAACCATTTGAAACCGCGGCTCCGGTCATCGAGGTTCACTTCCACGTCGTATAGCGCATTTGGGTCTGAGATCAAAGTGTCGAGATGTTTGGAATCTAAATTGAATCTCACCTTGAGGGACCGGTCTTTCCAAAGCTTCCGAATAGCTGCCGTGACGACCGCTCCTGCCCGGTTTACAAGCTGAGTTCGGGTTTCATGATCTCCCTGTTCACCAAGCTGCTGGAGCTGAGTCGGGTCCATCCCTGCGACTTTACAAAGCTTCTGAAAGTTTAGGTCTGCCTCTTTGAGCTGGTTCTGAGCCTTCCTCTGTACGTAACTGACAATGTCCTGATGCCCTTCGAAGTCGGGGTACTCGTCAACATAGATGAATGTGGGCAAGCGTTCAAGTATCCAAGCGCGAGCTGACGTCTCCTGTTCTGCGTTTGCGTTTAGGAGTTCCTCCTGCTCTTCGAGAGTAACCAATTGCGCATCTTGGTCATTGGGCAGGTTGGTAGCAGCGGCAGCCAGAGCTTTTCTGATCGCTTGCAGCTGAGGCTTCGCGGCCGTCGCCCACGTCGCAGCATCATCGGTCGTTGCTGCTGCCTTGGAGAAGACATCTGCTGCCTGAGCGAGAGCAGTCTTTTGGGGGTCGTCTAAAAGATCTGCGGCTGCTTGGACCGACGCAATTACCTTTCGAATCGTGGTGTTGACTGTCGCTTTATCGAAGTTAAGGACCTGTAGGTCGTTGAAGCTGACGTAGCGTTTGTCGTCATAACGTCTCCAGACCAATACGGTGGACGTGTCCTGGAAGCGTGGCAACACTTTGTTTAGAGAATCGCGTTCCGTTTCGTTGAGCGACCACGTTGTCTGTAGCATCCAGGTTTCGTCTGTGCACTCGCTCAATTTTCGGTGCCGTGGAAAGTCCTTGATGCGGTTTAGCGCTTTGATTCCACCGCTCGGATTTAGAGCGTAGAGTGCGCGGAGGAGATTGGACTTGCCACTTTCATTCCTGCCCAGAATGGCGGTCACGCGAGACACATCGATCTGGCCACTCTCGTTGATCGAGCGGTAATCCATCACTCTAAAACGTTCTAGCTTCATAAATCTCCTTCTGAGACGGACTGCGCGAGCTGCTATCGCAAGTGAGCTTCGACTATCGTTTTGACATGACTGGACCTTAGAAGGCGCTCCTTCTTATTGTTGAGCATAGCTGCGGTTCAGATATGTCCTGTTCTTGGCATAGAGCAGTACATCTTCGACTGGGGCGTGTATTAGGGTATACCCATACGGAACGGAACACCGCTGATTTGCCGGCGAACGCAATCAGCCGTTTAATGTTCTCACGGCGCAATTTACGTCAGACGGTTGAGCTACAAGGGGACTTTCCGTGCCAGATCGTCAGGTCTGTGTGGGTTATATAGGCTGAACCTTTATTTTCAACCACGATGGCCAGACCATCGTCGAATTTTCCAGCAGAGCTGAAGCGCGGCGGAATAATCGTGGTACCCACGCGATCAATAAAACCCCAGTTGCCGCCTCCGTTCGGAGTGCCTTTGCTATCGAACTGGACAGGGCATACTCCCTCGGAGAACTCGCCGGTTTTGGCGTACTTCGGCGTAAGAGCAATCGTTCCATCTTTGCCGAGGAAGCCCCAGAGCTCACCGACGAGCACCGCCGCCAAACCTTCGTTGAAACTTTGAGCCGTCGCGAAGCGCGCAGGGATTGCGATCGCTCCCGCCTTGTCTATATATGTCCACTTGCCTTCGATTTGTACCGGGGCGAGTCCTTCGCTGTAGCCGTTCGCACCGTCGTATTGCGGCTCGATGGCAAAGCTGCCATCGGTCTTGATGAAGCCCCATTTGCTACCCACGCGCACGCGGGCGCGCTCATCCTGAAAGCTGCGGGCGAGATCGTATCGCGGCTCGATGGCGAAGCTGCCGTCGGTCTTAATGAATCCCCAACGATCTCCAACGCGGGCGGGCGAAAGGCCATAGCGGAAGTTGCGCGCCTCGTCGTACCGCGCCTTAATGACCTCAGTTCCCGCGCGATCGATGTAACCCCAGCGCCCGGCAGATTTAAAGGCGGCAAGGTCGTCGGAAAAAGTCCAAGCGAGATCGAAGCGAGGGGCGATCGCGACCGCTCCCGCGCGATCGATATAGCCCCAGCGGCCACAGGCCTCAAAGGGATACCGCAGCCGCGCGTCGTCCTTGCCGAATGCGGGATACGCCAGCGAGGCGAGGGTGGTGGCCGAGAGCGATAGGAAGGCGCGGCGGGAGAGAGGCATGAGGTTCCTTTTCCAATCTTTATAACAGCTGATTAGGGTTGACGAGCAGGTTGGAAGAGCGCTTGCTTACTCGGAATTTGCGCCGCAATTTCGTCGCGGATGCTGAGGCCCTTGGCGAGCGCTTCCTGCTCGGTGCCCGCGTCTTTGTAGGGGATCTCCATGACCATCATGCCGATGGGACGGTGTTGCACGTCGGTCATGGGCAGCCCGAGATCGAAGAAACCGCCCTCCTCCGGGTGCGGATAGACCTTCGGCTGGTTGGTGATAACGACGGTAAGGTCGTTCAGGGAGGAGACCTTGCCGATCTTGCTTGGTATGGCGTTGGCGATGATCGCGCTCTCGGCCCCTCCGGGCGGCACCGCGTGCAGGCCGATCTTCTTGAGCTCTGGATGCCTGGCCTTGGCCGCGAGGATGAGCTGCTGCGCGTAAGGCGCGTCCACCTTGATGTAGCGGGCCGGGGCGGGCGCCGGTGCCTGGGCCGACACGGAGTTGAGCGTTATGAGCGAGGGGAGCGCGAACGATAATACTGCAATGAAACGAAACATAGATTTGCTCGATGGGTCTGTCCGCCCGTGCGGCACGGTTAAACAGGCTAGTTGGTTGCGTCGTTTACGCGATACACAAGCAGACCGGCGTCGTCCACATTCGTCTTCGGATGGATGACGTAGAACTGATGGACGGACGGGACATAGGTCGAGGTCTTGCCGCCGTTGGTTGGGATGTCGGCAATTTCGGTGTAGGTGTTGGGCGTGTCCTGATGGAAGATGTTGAGGCCTTGAGTGCCGCTGATGTAGACGCGCTTCAGCACGGGGTCCCAAGTCATATCGTCATTGATGTTGACGCAGGGTTTCTGGCTGACGACCTCGCCATTCTGGTCGAAGACGTAGAAGATACCTGGGCGGCGGCCGGCGACGAAGACGCGCTGGTTATCAGGATCGACGCCGAGCGCGGTGTTGCCTGTGAGGCCAGGGGCGGTCCAGGTCGTGATCAGTTTGCGCGCGGTCAGATCTACGACGCCGATCTGCTGCTTGTCGCGAATGTTGACGTAGAGACGGTGGTGGAGATTGTCGACGCCCATGCTCTCGACGTTGTTGCCGGGGATGGCGATGGAGCCGACGAGCTTGCCTTGATCGACTGAGAAGATGGAGATCGTGGAGTCGGGCCGGTTAGCCGAAGCGCCGCCGTTGCCTATGTAGTACAACCGGTTGGCGGCGTCGTAGAAGGCGGCGTCCGGGGAGTCGCCTTTAGCGGTTGCGGAGCCGTCGATAAGGGCAATGCGGTCAAGCCGGTGGAAGTCGTCGGCTGAGACGAGGATGAGGGCGGAGTCGCCGCCGTCGGCCACGAGCAGCTCGTCCTTCTCGGGGGCGAAGGCGAGGGAGTGCGGGGTTTTGAAGCCGCCGATGCTCTGGAGGTGCTCGCCGGTACGCAGGTCGAACATCTCGACTGAGTGGTGGACCTCGGCGGAGACGAAGAGGTGGTTGCGCTTGAGGTCAACGGCGAAGTGGTCGAAGTCGCCGGTGATCTCCGGCAGCGGGGTGAGGTGAAGGAGGGTAAGCGGATCTGCAGCGTATGCGCGGCTTCCGCAGAGTGCGGCTGAGGTAAGCGCGAACGCGGCAACGGCGGTGTGGAAGAGCTTCATCATATGAGATTCCCTTGAATGCTAATAAGTAATGCGCAGAGCGAACTCAAGGACGCGCTGCGTGCCGGTGCCCACCAGGCCAGCGGTGTTGATGGGGCTGGTGATCTGACCGAAGGTGGAGGGAACAGAGAGGGTGGGCCGTGTGCCTACGGGCGATCCTGTGGGTACAGTGCCGGTGGAGAGACTCGCGTTGGGCTGGCCGTATTGCGCGCGGTTGAAGAGGTTGAAGGCCTCGGCGCGGAAGATGGCCTGGTTGCGCTCCGTGATGCGGAAGTGCTTCTCGATCGCGGAGTCGTTCTGCCAAAGGTTTGGGCCGACGGCGGCGTCGCGGCCGAGATTGCCCCAGGTGCCGGGCAGAGGAACGGCAAAGGCGGCGGGGTTGAGCCACGTCTTGATGCCCCGTCCGTTGTAGAGTGGGACCCCGAGGACACGGTCCGGGCGCTGGTTGATGTTGTTGCCGTCGGGGAGCGCGGAGCTGGAGCGGCTGATCGTAATATCGACCGGCAGACCGCTGCGAACCGCAAGGAGGCTATCGACCGACCAGCCGCCGGCGAGCTCTTCGACGACGATGTTCGCGCTGTTCATATAGCGGCGTCCGCGTCCGAAGGGGAGATCGTAGACGATGCTGGCGTTCGCGCTTTGACGCACATCGAAGGTGCTGTTGGCGTAGTCGGCGCGGAAGTTGTTGACGTTTTCGGCCGAGGCCGATTCACCCGCGCCCACGGAGTCGTCGTCGAGCGCGTGCGAGAACATGTAGTTGCCGGAGAGCAGAAAGCCATTGTGGAAGCGGCGATTAAGGTTGAGCTGCAAGGCGTGAAAGATGCTCATGCCAGACATTTGTTTGGTATCGATTTGGCTGGGGTAGAGCGCGGCGTAGGGGCGGACGCCGGTGGCTGGGTCGATGAGGTTGGTTTGGGTACGGCGAAAGAGATGCGTTCCCTTGATGCCGAGGTAGGTCGCGGTAAAGGTCGTCTGATTGCCGAGCGCCTGCTGGATTGAGGCGGTGTACTGCGTAGTGTAGGAGTCGGGATGATGGCGTGCGAGCGAGCGCGGCGTCGTGGCTAGCCCGGTGGTGGGAATCGACGCGAGCGCCGACGGATAGGAGAAGAACCGGGTGGCGGAGGAGGTGAGGGTTGTCGAGGGTTGGGTGTTGACGACGGGGCTATCTTCGTCGCCGAGCTGGATCTCGCCGTGGTAGATGCCAAAGCCGGCGCGGAAGACGGTGTTGCCGTGGAGCGACTCCGGTGAGTAAGCGACCGAGACGCGCGGGTCGAAGCTGAGGAAGTTGCGGAAGTAGAACTCCGCACCGACGCCGCAGTAGCCGCCGCAGGAGGCAAAGTCGAAGGGGTCCTCGTTGTTGTGGCCTTCGACAAAGGGCGAGAAGTAGTTGTAGCGCAGGCCGTAATTGAGCGTTAGATTGGGTGTGGCCTTCCACTGGTCTTGAGCATATGCGGCGTATTGCGTTTTGCGGAGGCCGCGGTCGTTCAGGGGCGCGGTGACCTGGATGGTGTTGAGATGGTTGGCGAGGACGGCCTGCTCGGCACTGAGACCGGTCTGGGCGGTGAAGCTAAGCGTACCGTCGGTCGAGTTTGCCTCGTTAAGGTAGACGCGGCGAATGTCGATGCCGGTCTTGATGGTGTGCTGACCCTGGATGAGCGTGATGGTGTCGTTGACGGAGAAGGTGGTCGGCACCTGCGCCTTGCTGTAGGTCTCGGCGATTGAGGTAAAACCGGCGATGGCGAAGTTGTACGGTAGGCCGGTGTTCTGATTCTGAAGGTACGTGTTGCGATTGAAGCCGAACTCGGCCTCGTTCAGCAGGGTGGGGCTGAAGGTATGCAGCTCTTCCAGCACAAAGTTCTGAACGCGCGAGCCGACGGTGATGGCTTCGCCAGCGTTGTTGAGCGAGCTGGTTGCCAGCCCGTCGTCGATGCTGTAGCGGCCGTAGGTTGAGTCGCGCGCGCCGAGGCGATGATCGACCCGGATGACGCCGGAGTTTTCGTGATTTGGGCTGGGAACGATGCTGGTGTAGAGCGCCTGGTTCGGGTCGGTGGCCGAGACGGTGGAACTGGTGGGATAGGCATTGATAAAGGGAGCGAGCGAAGGTTGCGCCGCGAGGACCTGTGCACGGTAGGCGGCGCTCGGCACGATACCCACAGCGGGGATGCCGCCAAGAGTCTGGCGAAAGCCTTCGTAGTTGGCGAAGAAGAAGGTGCGGTCACGGATAATCGGGCCGCCGATGTTGCCGCCGAACTGGTTGAGATGGAAGTTCGGGTGGTTAGTCCCCGAGAAGAGCGGCTGGGCGTCGAAGTACTTATTGCGCAGGTATTCGAAGACGACGCCATGGAAGTTATTGGTGCCGGATTTGGAGATCAACGAGACCTGTCCGCCGGCCGAGCCGCCTGTATCTGCGGTGTAAGCTCCGGCGTCCACCTTGAACTCGGCCACCGCCTCGGTCGAGAATTGAAGACGAAGCCCAGATTTGAGCGCCTGCCGGATGCCGCCCGAGGCATCCACGCCGTCGAAGCGATAGTTGTTGTCGTCGATTCCTTGACCCGCAATATGAATGGTGGCTTGCTGTCCGGTTCCGGTGTCGATTACGCCCGGGGCCAGCAGCTCGAGCGTGGCTATGTTGCGCCCGTTGAGTGGGATGCGCGAGATCTGCTCGGATTGGACGGTGCCACCAAACGTGGCGTCGTTCTTGTCGAGGATGTCTCCGCCCACTTCCGCGGTCACGGTAGCGGTCTGGCTGGTGGACTCAACGTCCAGGCGCGCGTTGATCGTGCGGGTGACGCCTGAATTGAGCTCGATGCCGTCGACACGCGCCGCGCTGAAGCCGGACTTGGTCACTGTAATCGTGTAGTGCCCGATCGGCAACGAAGACAGCACAAAGATGCCGCTATCGTTCGAGGCGGCATCTCGCGTGCTTCCCGTCTCGGCGCTTGCCAGAGAGACCAATGCTCCGGGGATGATCGCTCCGGTGCGGTCGGTTACGGTGCCGTTGATCTCGGCGCGGTCAATCTGGGCATGGAGAGAAGTTGAAACTATGGGAATGAACAGGACGATGCAGGTGAAAAGACTAAAACCAACAAAAGATCTCATAAGAAGAGAGCCGAAGTGCGCCCTTCACGCTAGATTGTGCAATCTTCGGTATTCCCCCACTTAACCAAACTCTTCTTACTACAGGGTTACGAAATAAATCGTATACGCGTCTTTTTACGGGTTTGTCACGGAGCGTTCGAGAAATAATAGTCCCTCTTTCCCGTCTCGCCTTATTGTGCATCTGGGTATACGCATTTAGTACATGCCGAACATCGCTGGATCGCGTCCTATTAGGATCGCTTCTGCGCTATTATGACAGACAGTGAAGCGAAGTCTTGAATCTATTAGGACGAAAGCTGAAGATGCGCCTGTGAGGAAGGGTCTCCGGGTGGGCTACCTTCGCGTGAGTGCGCTAGATCAGAAAGAGGTCCGGCAGCTCGACGGTATGGAACTGGACAAGCGGTTCACGGATAAAGTTTCTGGCCGAGACCGGAACCGGCCTGGTCTGGAACAGATGATCGAGTTCGTGCGGGAAGGCGACACGGTCTTCTGCCACTCGATGGACCGGCTGGCACGGAACCTCGATGATCTGCGGCTGCTGGTTAAAAAGCTGACCGGCAAGGGCGTGAAGGTTTGCTTCGTGAAAGAGAGCCTGACATTTACCGGGGATGACTCGCCCATGGCGAATCTCCTCCTTAGCGTGATGGGCGCAATAGCAGAGTTCGAAAGGGAACTGATTAAGGAGCGCCAGAGGGAGGGCATCGTCCTTGCAAAAAAGCGGGGAGCCTACAACGGCCGAAAGCGAACGCTTACGGCGTCACAGGCCGCCGCTCTCCTTCAGCGGATTTCGACCGGCGAGTCGAAAACGAAGCTCGCGAAAGAGCTGGGCGTGTCGAGAAACACGGTCTATATGTACATGGGTCGGGGAGGGAAGTGATGCGGGTTCTGGTCGATGGTCTGGATACGGTGATTGAAGGCGAAGTGATCGGCGGCGAGCTGCTGGATGGAGTGAGCGGCTTATATGATTTGGGATCTGCGTTTACGGTGCGGTGCGACGATGGCGTTTGTTTCGCTGTATATGGCTGGCTGGTGGACGTGGCAATTCTGGACCGGCCTGCGTCATGGGTGATGTAGGGAATGGCTCGCCTGTTACAACGGTCGATCTGCTGCCCCTGCGGGAACGATAAAGTTCTCGCTCTGGGACTCTGCGCGACGTGCTACACCCTGAAACGACAGGATGAGGAATATTTTGGCGGCCACCGGGAAGAGGTCGTGTCCCGTGATGGGTACCGATGTGCCGTACCTGGCTGCATGACGCTGAAGCGGGGCAAGCGGTCGGTCGCAGTGCATCACCGAATGCCGGGAAATAATGACCCGAAGCTCATGATTACGCTATGTCTGGCCTGTCACGCAAAGGTTACCCGAACCCGCTTCCTGCACCGCGAATGGCCTCCGCTGCTGCGGGTTCTGTGGCGCGAGCAGCACCCGAAGGCGCACGAACAAACGGCGTTGAACTTTCGAGAAAAGAAGCATGACGCGGAAGCGGTTTCTCTATTCGAGAAGGAAGCCTAGTACTCGCAGATCTGGGCGATCACCCTCCAATTTGCGGTCTTTGCTGATGTACGAAGATCTTCGTTGACACCTACGAAGGTCTTCGTATAGCATTCTTGCATGATGATCAAGCAATCAAAATTACCGAAGCCTACTGAAGCAGAACTCGAATTGCTCCGGGTGCTTTGGAGCAAAGATTGTGCGACGGTGCGTGAGGTCCACGAGGAAATAGCTCAGCAGCGGCCTCTTGGTTACACCTCAGTATTAAAGCTGCTGCAAATTATGACTGAGAAGGGTCTGGTTCAACGTACAGAGGCCAATAAGGCCCACCTGTATCGAGCAACAGTTCGCCAGCAAGACACCCAGGATCAGATGCTACGAGATCTGAGTGACAGGCTTTTCTCTGGTTCGGCTGTGCAATTGGCTATGCATGCCCTCTCAATGGAGCCTGCTCACGCGGGAGAGCTTGAGGAAGTGCGCAAATTGCTTGAACAAAGAGGGAGGAAACCATGAGCGTTGTTTCTCAAGCTCTCGGCTGGACCTTAATTCATTTTTGCTGGCAGGCAACGGCGATCATCGTCTTGTATCTGGCCATAGACCAGGCGCTGAAAAAAGCACGTATTCACACCCGGTACATGCTCACGTTAGCCACGCTGCTGTCGATGTTCTGTCTCTTTGTTGCAACACTGGCTTACGAGTTGCACTTCTCGCATGAGCCAAACACACAGATCCAGAGTTTCGGGTTCTTAGAAGCCCATGTTGGGCTTCTAGCACACCAGTCAGCTCGCTTGCAGTTAGGAACCCTTCTTCCCTGGATAGATTGTGCGTGGTGGATAGGTGTGCTGTGCTCTTGCGCGCGCTCGATCGGAGGCTGGTGGTGGCTTCAACGCCTACGGCGGGCCACCAGGTATGCGGCTCCCGCAGCAGTCCACGCTAGGTTTAGGAATGTATGCGCAAAACTCAGAGTTCTTCAGCCACCTGATCTGAAGCTGTCCGCGCAAATTTCTGTTCCGATGACCTTCGGGATCTTGCGTTCTATCGTTCTGCTACCCACGTCTGTCTTATTGTGCCTCAATCCGGATCAGCTTGAAGCCATACTTGCACATGAACTCGCCCATGTGCGGCGTGCTGACTACTTCTGGAATCTCCTGCAAACAACCGGAGAGGCCTTGTTTTTCTTTCACCCGGCCGTCTGGTGGATTGGAAGGAGATTACGCGAACAGCGGGAACTCTGCTGTGATGACATTGCCGTCGAGATGTGCGCCGACCCGCTGCTCTACGCGTCTGCTCTGTTCCGTTTAGAGGACCATAGATCAGCGGGGCTGAACCTCGCCATGGCCCTGGATGGCCATCAATCGCCGAGCAGCTTTCGTAAGCGCATCCTCCGGGTTCTCGGTGAACCAACTCCTCAATCCAACTTAAGTCCGCTACGTCCTCTCTTCCTGCTCGCTATCTGCGCCGGTGTGTTGCTTTTCCTAACCCCACCACCACGGGTGTCGGGCAGCATCTCTTCACAAAACACCCTGAATGCACGGCTTGCAACTCCACAAGTGGCTCCTGCTGCTGAAGCATCGGAGGCGCAGTTTCCAATCGAACGACCTCCTCAACCAGCCATCGCACCGGACAGACTAACCAGCATCCCAGCAGTGAAGGCGCAAGCATCGCCCCTCCATCAAGGATCCAAGGATGTGTTCTACGGACCTAGTCCACATATTGCGCTTAGGAGCACGTCGGATGAACCTCCACTGCATCTTGAGGGCACGAAACTAGGGGATGAACCTCCGCCGCATATAGTGGCCGGAAGCTCGACAGCGAAACCTCCACCGCATATCTGATCTTCGAAGCGCAGTCGGCACCTCAGTACCCCCTCTTCTGAGTAAAAAGACCCCGTCGTCGTCGGCATCTTCTCTGCCGCAACGCCGTTGCTCGCTCATTTTGCCTTTAGCTGTGAACGAACCATTACGCATGAAACATAAAAAGGAGCACAAATGAGTAGATCTTCACTCTCCGCGATGGGACAGCACGCAGCCACTGTCGTGCTCTCTGCGGCGTTCGTTTCAGGTCTGATGATTATGCCGTTGCAGAAAGCTGAAGCGCAGGCCCTTGGAACGGTTCAAGGGCAAGTGCTCGACCCCAGCGGTGCGCTCGTGACTAGCGCAGCCATTGGTCTCACGGACGGTACTCATGTTTTCAAAGCAAGATCTGGCAGGGACGGAGCCTTCATCTTCAGAGCGGTCCCAACCGGTACTTTCACAATCACCGTAGACGCCGCTGGCTTTTCATCCTTTTCAAAAGCGGATGTTTTGGTTAGACCCGGGCAGATCGCAGTTCAGAAGATTACGCTCACTATTACCGTCGAGCAGGATGTTGAGGTTTCGAGCCACAATGCGGGTGTTAGCGTGGACCCAAACGAAAACGCAAGCGCCACTGTCATCCGGGGCGCGGATCTGGACGCGCTGTCAGACGACCCTAATGAGCTTCAGAACCAAATACAAGCCCTCGCTGGCCCCTCGGCCGGTCCGAATGGCGGTCAAATCTATATCGACGGTTTTACGGGAGGTCAGCTTCCTCCCAAGTCGTCCATTCGCGAAATTCGTATCAATCAGAATCCCTTCTCAGCCGAATTCGACAGGCTGGGGTATGGTGAGCAATCGTTACCTGAGTGGACCGAATGGGATGCGCGCCATCTATCTTGCTGCCGTTTCGTGGCACGGTCCAAAGCAGAGATCGTCGGTTGGGCAGCTTTAAGTGTGTTGTCGACTCGGCGTGCGTACGCAGGGGTAGCGGAAGTGAGCATCTACGTCGCCAAGAAGATCCAGGGCCAAGGGATCGGGACAAAGCTACTGCATGCATTAGTCGAGGCATCCGAGCGAAACCGGCTGTGGACCCGGCAGGCGGGAATTTTTCCAGAAAACCAGCCGAGTCTCCAACTTCATAAAGCGGCCGGTTTTCGCGTTGTCGGTACGCGCGAGAAAATCGGATCGATGAATGGCCGTTGGCGAGACGTTTTACTCCTGGAAAGGCGAAGCAACACGGTTGGCGTCCCTTGATTTTCCCCGACTTCGGAGCACGGAGAGTTGTCTCCTTATAACCCAAAGACCAGGTATGCCTTCCTCATCCTCAGGGGTGGTCGAAACTCGCAGCCATTGATGATTATCATGCGCTATAACAAAACCGTGGTGCGCTGATGATATGAGAACTTCCTTTGCTCAGTTCACGGCAGATCGTACTCGAACACATACGAGTGTTTCCCAGCAGCATCAATGATGATCGTCAACTCCCCGCCTAATCCCGAGAGCTCTCCAGTTCCCGAACCCTTCACCACTACAATGTTCATCTCACCAGAGCCAGCATCGCCCTTCGTCATCGTTGCCCTGTGTGCCAAATAGAAGCTTCCGCTCTTTCCGCCGAGCTTGCCTGTCATCTGCTCCATCGCCACATACGCCATCGAGCCCGTACTCTCCGTGAAACTGCTCAGCATCTCGCCCTTCGATCTGCCTGTAAAATCTCCTTCCCACTCCTTATCGAGTTCATACCTCCCAACGCCCATCCCTTTCTCGAAGGCGGTCGCCTCCGCTGGTGAAACCCTCACCCTAAAGGTTCCTTTTGCCTCCATGTGCTTCCCTCCTGTGTTCGCTTGACCGCCAATTTGCACCATGATGGCGGCCAGGGCGAGTACTCTGAAAAGCAGGTTCATGCTTCATGCCCTCTGCCAGCCAAACTAATACGATACCCGCCGCCACGATTGAAAAAACGCGACGCGAACCGGCTTATTTTCTGCCAACCGTGGATCCTCCGCGCGGCGTCCTGAAAGCCACCAGAGATCATGGCAGCGCCTTCTTTCACCAGCGCATCGCTCCGCCACCCCAACTCGCACCTCTCGTCCAACACCTCTGGTATGTCCAGTGGGACCTTCGTGCCGCCGCCCCCAGCGCCGCCGAAACCCTTCCACATCCCAACTGCTATCTCGTCTTCGAGCATGATCTCGAACAGGCCATCGACGATGAAGGCGTGCATCGGCGCACCGAAGTCTCCGGCGTATCCACAGGCAAGTTCTCACGCACCATGCAAGGGCACGGTCGGGTGTTCGGCCTCAAATTCAAACCCGGAGGCCTACGCCCCTTTTTACATGCTCCTGTCTCCACGCTTACCAATCGCGTCGTCCCCGCTGTACAGATCTTCGGCCCCGGGATCCTCACTCTCGCCACGCAGCTCCGCGTCCTCGACACCCCCGAAACAATGGCTGCGGCTGCCGTGGCCTACTTCGCTCGGTGTCTGCCCGCACCTGACTCGAATACAACACTGGCCACAAAACTTGTCGATACCATCCTGCACGACCCCACTGTTCTCACCGTAGAGGCCCTCGCTGAGCGCAGCGGCTTCAGCATCCGCGCGCTGCAGCGTCTCTTCAAGGCTTACGTAGGCGCTTCACCCAAGTGGGTCATCCGCCGTTACCGCCTGCATGAGCTGTTGGAACGCCTTAACTCGAACCAAGACATGAACGTCGCCCAGCTCGCCCTTGAACTCTGCTATGCCGATCAGGCGCACCTCATTAACGATTTCCGCAAGCTCGCCGGTTTCACCCCCTCCGAGTACCGCTCCAGCAAGACGCTTCCGCACTTATAGGCAATGTGTGAGGCATCTGAAATGGTGGTTTCAGAGAGTACGGTAAGCATAAAAGAAGTTATGGGTGGCTCGATGAACACATGCCTACACGGGCAAACCCAACAAAGCTGTCGCTGAGGGCAATCTGCGGGCCGTGATTGCGCTCCATTCGTGGTCAGCATCGGGATTACTATCCATCGGTCGCCCTTTTACAGAGGAGTTCGTGGCCAGTCCTGGCGAGGTTGTACACTATCGACGTGGGTCGGAAGTTCATCATCGCGCTCGCTGTGATCGCCGTTATAGCTGTGATGGTGGGCGCACCGCTGTATGAGATTTTTGACATACACGACACGAAGCCGTTCCCTATCGATCCTGAATTCTTGCTAACGACGGTCGGTTCTCTATTAGCTGTGTGTTTGAGCGTGGTCTTGCTGGCGTTGCCATGCTTTGTTCTTGCTCTTGTTTTGAGCTGTGTGCTGGCCTTTCAGTTGAGCCTCCCTGCGTTCTTCTACCGTAGCGGGTTTCAGGATGATAGGCTGCTCTTCTCCCCGCCTCGAAGTATCCTCTCGCTTCGCATTTAGAACTCTCCTAAAGGACCCTATCTCGTTCCTGTGCGCGGGTGCGTCTATGCCTGCGCCTTCCAATAGAACGATGTGTCTTCAGGAGTGCCCATGCCACGTCTCGCAGTGTTTTCGCTGCCTGTTGTCCCACTTGCTCAAGTCGAGCAAGCCGTCCGCGTAGTTGATCAGTTTTCAGTATTTACGCGCCCCTGCAGAGCTGGTTCGATAGGCCGTCTGTATGCGGCATTGGTCTTCTTGGCTTTGGCGTCAGTATCAGGATGTGCGCGATACAAGTACCATCCCGCCCCACTCTCGCCTCCGGCATTGGCTCAGAGTCTTGAGGCGCGCAGCCTTGATGATCCCGACCTGCGGGCCTGGATGGATCACAGCGCGGGATCCAAGCCTTCCTCCTGGCCTCTACAGGCGTGGGACCTGAACTCTTTGACCTTGGCTGCGTTCTACTTCAACCCGGACCTGGATGTGGCCCGCGCGAATGCAGCTGCAGCGGATGCGGCAATCACCACCGCCGCGGCGAAGCCGAACCCTTCGGTGAGCTTCGCCCCCGGTTACCAAACGCCGAACCCGACGCAGTTCATTACGTCCTTCGACTTCTCCCTGCCGATTGAGACGGCGGGCAAACGCGGCTATCGGATCGCCAACGCTACCCAGTTAAGCAGGGCGAGTCGCCTGCAGTTGGGCCAAACGGCGTGGGTGGTGCGAAGCCGGGTGCGCGCTACGCTGGTGGACTACTTGTTCGCCGTGCAGGCAGCCGAGCTGTTGCAAAAAGAAGAGGAACTACGAAACATGTATGTGGACCTGACAGAGCGACGGTTCCGCGCCGGCGAAATCCCACTCCCGGATGTGACCGCTGCGCGCATCGATCAGACGGCCCTCCGCCTTGCGCTCCGCAATGCCGAAGGGCAGGTGCATACAACACACGTCGCTTGCCGGGAGCGACCGACGTCCAGATGCAATCTCCTCCGGGCACTCCCGAAATTGCAGTTTCACTTCGCACACCGGAACTGTTGCACTGGGGCTTCGATCCCGTAAGTGTCTTGCAGGATGTGCATACCGCCTATGAGGGCGAGCAGGTGGGAGACGTGTACGAAGGCAACCGGGTCTTTCCCGTATCCGTCATTTTGCCGCCCTCGCAACGAAGCAGCCCGGAGTCGATCGCTTCACTGCCCATTAAGAACCCGGACGGCATCTACGTTCCTCTCGGAACACTCGCGCGCGTGTATCAAGCATCAGGGCGATACAACATCCTCCATGATGGTGCGCGGCGAGTCCAAACCATCACCCTGAATGTTGCCGGGAACGGCACCGACGCCTTCGTTCAAAACGCACAAGCCCAGATTGCTGCCAAGGTCCATCTCGCACCCGGCGATTATGTGCAGTTCACCGGCACGGCGGCAGCTCAGGCGCAGTCTCGTCACGATCTCCTCATCTATTCGCTGCTCGCGGCTCTGGGCGTGGTGTTGCTTCTTTCCGTAGTGTTGATGAACTGGCGCAACCTTGTCCTGGTGCTCGTCAATATCCCCTTCGCCTTGGTGGGCGGCGTCCTCGCCGTCTTTGCCGGCGGCGGGGAACTATCGCTCGGCGCGATGGTTGGCTTCGTCACGCTCTTCGGCATCACGCTACGGAACTCGATCATGCTGATCTCGCACTATGAGCACCTCATCGATGTGGAGGGCCTGTCCTGGAGCTACGAAACGGCAATCCACGGCGCATCCGAAAGGCTTGCCCCTATCTTGATGACGGCGCTTGTCACGGCACTGGGACTGCTGCCGCTCGCTATCGGAACCGGCGCTGCTGGCCAGGAGATCGAAGGACCTCTCGCCATCGTTATCCTGGGTGGCCTGATAACCTCTACCGCGCTCAATCTGCTGGTCCTGCCCACATTGGCTCTTAGGTTCGGACGGTTCGAGAAGCATTCTCAGGCATGACGCAATGGGAGTTAGGTTCTTTTCAGAAAAGCGAACCAGATCGTTAGCGGATAGGCTGCCAACAGCAGCCCGCCTGCCAGCCGGTCAATTCGCTTTCGCACAACTGCCAAAAAGATGACCACCGCGAATGACCCCATCATCGCCGTCAATGGTCTATGCAGGGAAGTCGCGTCCGTGAGGGCAAGGGGCCTGGCCAGAGCCGCAGTACCCAGTGTCATCGTCATGTTGTAAGCGAACGATCCCACGACGCCCGCGACCACAATCTCCGGCGCGCCCCGTCGCGAGGCGGACCACGCCAGCACAACCAGCTCAAAACCTGTGGCGAAGCCGACGATGGTCAAGCCAAGAAACGTCTGTGAGGATTCGCAATGGCGTCGATCCGCTCCTCACGGCCCCGGAGGGTAGGCGTACGCCACGCTCTCGAGCCCTCACTCGATCTCCTTACTCGCATCCCACGCAAACCCTTCCCGCTTCACGGCGGGCGCATGGATGAGCGGCAACGCGGCCTGAACCGGCTTTTTGGGAGGCGCTGGAGCTGGAGCTGATACCGGAGCGGGCGTTGGCACTGGCAGCTCCGCTGCCTTCCCCAAACGCAGTCATCCAGTTCAGGGCGCGCTTCACATTTGGAGGCAACCCGGCCTGAATGGCTTCCTCCTGTTTGTCGAGACTTTCGAGTCCGATGTGATGGCATTCGTGTGCGACAGTGTTTTCGAACTTGTTGCTGGATTGCCGTTCGAGGTAGAGGAAGATCGCGGGACCCTCCCCCTTTTTTGACCACACAAAACTGTTATGTACCGGTTTGATTTCAGGAAACACACGAGCATGAATCACCGCTCCAGGTGGTAACCAGGCGAGCACTCCTGTTCCTAAAGCAGTCATGTTTGCCTGCTTCAAGACGGCGAGTGTTTCCTCCCATTCCGATCGCCTAGCGAGCGTCTCTGGCGATAGCAAATAATGTTCGAAATCGCCGTCCGTAAAAGCGCGTCCGACGGAGGTTTCTCGTGCCTTGAGCCATTGGTACGGAACTGTTGCAAAAAGCCTCTGCCAATCGTCTGAAGTGATGGATTGGTGAGCTGCTTGTTTATCGAGAATTCGGAGCGCTTGCTCTGCTTCGGAAGTGTCTAACGTTAGCTGTACTGCGGGTGTCGATTGGGCGATGGCAGTATGACAAGAGCACAAGACAACGGCAATATAAAACAGCAGCCAATAGCGCACAAACACCTCTGGAAGAGAATACGACCTCCCGGACTAGGCCTGTGGTCCGGGGACGCTGACCATCCAGTTGACGCCGAACTTGTCCGTGCACATGCCGAACAGGGGGTGACCAGAAGGTCGGGGCGAGCGGCATCATCACGCTGCCGCCTTCGCTCAGCGCGGCGAAGAGGCGCTTCACTTCGGCTTCGTTGGAGTCGTCCAGAGAGATATCGAACCCGCCGAAGGGCTTGCCACGTCCGGGGGGCGCATCCGCTCCCATCAGCGTCATGCTGCCAATCTGCATGGCGGTATGCATTACGAGATCCTTCGCCCCTTCCGGGCACGGTACTTCCGGGGGCGCATCGCCCCACCATGGTCATCAGCCGTTTGGTGTCGAACACGGTTTCGTAGAATGCAAATGCCGCATCACAGTTGCCGGTAAATCCCAAGTGCAAGTTGGTCTTTATCACGTCGCTCTTCCGCAACTTTAAACTGTACTGCTCCGCCAATTATCTCGCGCGAGGCTCCCACGTGTTTCATGTTTGTGTCCTAAGGGCGTCAGGAGGGCTTTGTGGTTGTTTGGACGATGGTTTCCCTGCCCCGGTCTCAGTCGTGGCTTTGGCGGTGGCTTTTTGCTCGATTGTCGACGGTATCAATCGTTAGCCGCAACCGCCAGAACACTCCCACCCTCATTAGAAAGGTTTTTTGTTTCTGCCGGGAGGTTTGGAGGGGCGCAGCCCCTCCAAGAGATGCGAACGTGAGTTCGCTAGGCCGTTTCGTAGAAACGCTCCTTTTGTTGTTTTCCGCACGATGCACCGGCTCCACAGGGATATACACCTGCTATTCACTAAATCACTAGAAACACATGCTTTCTCTTGCTTCCTATTAAGGGGTACGCGGAAGGTCCGGTGGAAATACGCGGAAGGTCCGCAAGAAGTACGCGGAAGGTCCGTTTTCTGTACGCGGAAGGTCCGCTTTTGCGTACGCGAAAGGTCCAGTCGTTTTGTCGCTTTTCAAAGGCGTTTGTGGAAAGCTTGATCGCCCTGAGCGTACGCGGAAGGTCCGTTTTATGGGTCTTCTGGCACGAAGGCGTCAGCGAAAGCCTTGAGCGGCCTATGAAGGGGACGTCAGAGGTCGAAATGCGTACGCGGAAGGTCCGCCTTCCGCATGTTGCGGAATTTGCAGGGGGCCACCAAGCGCCCAATAGCCGTACCTGTACGTGGAAGGTCCATCTTTAGGGGCCGATGTGGCCGCCCGCTTCCCTTCCCTGTACGCGGAAGGTCCGCTCTGTATCGCTCATACGGGCAGCATGTCGAGCCTGCGTACACGTTTCTTGCTAAGATCATCAGGCAGCAGCGACATAGGGGCCTTTGCCACCCAGACACCCTCTTCGATGGCGTCGATGCGCACCTCCGGCCATAGAATGCGGAGCTGCTTGATGGCCTTCTTGACGTTAGATTTCAGACGGCGAGGGTTGCTATCGTCCTGCGGGAATTGCTCGCGCAGACCGGCCCACGGAATGACCGTTTCACGCTGGGCGCAATAGCAGCGGTAGACGAAAAAAGTGAGCAGATCCTTCATCGTCGGGCCGCCCTTCTGCCCCTGCAACTGCAACCAAAGCCGCCGGGGAATGGCGACATGATGCCGCTTGATGTCTTGAAAAAATCGCTCTTCAAGCTGGATTCCAAAGGGATTTTCAAGCCCGGGAAGAGCTTTTTGGCCGTTCTTCTCGGCCTCCAGTTGCAGCGTTAAATTGTGTGGGAGATTCGATGCCGCAATCATGGGGAGCATCATCGTCCGGGTGGTGGTCTCCCCTCTCCGCTCGATGCCGATGACAAGACCGCTTAACCTTCGGAGACGCGCTGCCAGCTCCTTCACGCGGTCGCCGTTCCGTTGCTTTCCTGTTTCCCGCAGGTATTCGGTCGCGTTCTTGATAGTCACAAAAGAAGTTTCCGAATTGATCGCCTTATCGAACAGCCACGCCATCAGATCGCGGTCATTCCCGTAAGCCATATCGACGCCGGTGAGCCCGGCGGTGAAGGTGACGCGTAGCGTCGATCCGTCACTCAAGCGGGCCGTGCGGACGACCTGGCGCTCGTCTGTAGGCCGATACGGAAGTGTGCAAAGGATGAGGGCCTGCGCCATCTTGATAACTTCATCCCCTAGCGCTCCGCTATTGCGGTCCTCGCGCAGCTCGGCGATGCGCTCAATGCTGTTGTCTACCGCATCCTTGCGCTCTTTCGCGTACTGTCGCGGCTTCTTAATTTTCACTAGAAGCTCAGCCATCGCTCCCCTTTTGCAAATGAGCACAGAGCCTTATGCTTCCTTCGCTCTGTCCTACTTCCCTACTTTGCTACCTTACTTCCTTCGCCCATCTTCAGTCTGCATGGACCTATAAACGTCGATGAGCGATCCGTCTATTTCGACCTTCCGGCACGCCAGCCTCAGAGCCTCGGAGTCCGAGAGATTTCTAAACCCCTGGGATTTCATAAAATCCTTGATGGTGTCCAAGCGCTCAATATCGTACTGGTACAAACTCACCGATAACTTGGGCGCACGGCTGCCCTTCACAGATGTCTCGGCGCGGGGTTCGGGAAAAACATGCACGGTACGACTCGACTCGGCGCTGGTCTCCACCTTTGGAAGCGAAGTCTTGAGCTTGGATAAGAGTTGTTGAGTGTTTGAGGCCATAGTGCTCCTTTGCTAGTTTCCTACTGTAGCACTTTGCTTCTTTACTGAACCAACAATCTCCAAAGCAACCTTGAAAAGCTCCTCGCGTGCTTCACCTCCCAAAGACTTCCAGCCCATGAGCACAGCGTGTTGATAAGCCTGCCGACGGCGCAAAGTATTTTTGAATGCTGGAAGGCCAATCCGTGCAGCCATGTCTTCAAGGTCTCTCGCCAATATGGTTCCGGGCTGCACCTGATTGAAGAGGACGTGCGCCTTATCTTTTGCGCCTTCCCGATGAATGAGGGTCGCAGTGTCGCGCGAGGTAAAGAGATCTGCGGGTGACGGCGAGGTTACGAGCACGACTACATCTGCTCGTCTGATGGAATCGGCGACTTCCTTGGATTCTAGTCTGGGGGCTGTGTCGATGAAAAGGGCACCATCAAAGCCTTTGCCTGGTGTAACGAGTTCCAAACCGCCGATCTCTTCGATCCACCGGGTAGCCGTGTGCTGAGGATCGGTGTCAAGCAAAGCGACCTTATGACCCGCTTCGACGAGGGCGGACCCAAGCAGTACGGATAGCGTCGTCTTACCGCTTCCGCCTTTCCCGTTGCACAGTGTGATTATCATTCCTCCGTATAGTAGCAAAGTAGTATTGCCCTAATGTGCGGAAACTGGAGAGTTGAACCTTAATGGTACTCACCATCATTTCTAGGCATGACGCCTATAGTTCCATGTGCTATAGTTCATAGTGATAGAGAATGAATGCAGATTTTCAAAACAAAATGGCTTGCGCGATTTACTCGGCACGAACAGATAACGGACACCAGCTTGCGAGAGGCCGTCACACGGGCCGAACGCGGCCTGATCGACGCCGATCTGGGCGGCGGTCTTATCAAGCAGCGTGTCGCTCGGAAAGGCAGGGAAGATCCGGCGGATTTCGCATGATCGTTGCGTATCAAACGAAAGACCGGGCCGTCTTCCTCTATGGCTTTGCCAAGAGCGAACGGGAAAACATCAATCCGTCTGAGCTGGCGACGCTGCGAGAGATCGCTACAACTTGGCTTAACGCAAACGCTGAGCGAATCGCACTCGGCATTGCAGAAGATGAATTGCAGGAGGTTCCCAATGACTACCAAGAAACTTAGCCGACTGAGCGAGGCGCTTCTTGAAACCGTCGAGGGTATGCACCGCATCGGCGTCATGGATGACGCCACCTATCACAAGATCACGATTCGACACTTGGGACTAGAAGCTCTGAGCACGGCTGAGCCGATCAGCGGCGAAGAAATCCGCACACTGCGAGAGCAAGCGCACCTGAGCCAAGCGGCATTTGCCCGCTATCTGAATCTCACCGTGGGCTATGTCTCGCAGCTGGAGCGCGGAACCAAACAACCAAAAGGCCCGGCGCTGACCTTGCTGAACGTCATTCGGCGTAAAGGGTTTGAGGTGGTTCTCTAAACCGGCCCGGACTGCCCACCGTTCGCGCGGACATTTCCTTTTCTTGAGCTAGTCTCCATCATGCCCTGCCATAAAAAGCGGCTTTTCCGTCTGCTGGCGTCTGTCAAGCACGGCGAAGCCGCCCCGAAGGGGGCGACGAAGCGAAGCCCGGAACGAAGTGGAGGCCTGGAGCTGCAGGAGATGCTTGATAGACGCCAGCAGACGGGGTACTTTCGCCTGGGGCAGGGTATGTTGCCAGTTGCCGCAGCGGGCTTTGGGGCGGCGCAGCCGACCAGTAAGGGTCCGAAGGACGATGGCCGGGGCGTTGCGGGGTGTCCCCGCTGTGATGGGTGGCGGAAGACGCCAGTTTCATCGGCGGCTGGAGTAGGGAAGAGACTTCTTCCCTTTAAGGTTTGCAGCTTCGATGGAAAGGCGGAGTTGACATCTAAATACTGATCCGCTCTACCTCATCGAGCGAGACTTCATCGCTCCGGCGGTCGTAAAGGCCGGTGGTGCGAGAGGACTCATGGGCGGCCATCTGTTGGGCCACCTCCAGCCGTCCACCGTTCCTGAGATAGGCGGTGATGCCGGTAGTGCGGAAGGTATGACAGCCGATCTCCGTCTCGATCCGGGCCTCGGCAGCCCGCCGCCGAATCATTCGCCACACATCGGATTGCAGCAAGGGACGGTAGGCCAGCTCGCCGCCGCGCCGCCTTGCTGGTGCGAAAGAGCGGCCCTTTTCTGTCCTGGGCGATGCCGACGGCGGCGATGTACTCCTCCAGGTAGCGGTCCAGATTGTGATGCGTGGGCATCTCGTGCCCCTTCCGCCTTCTCACGCAGCCGAACCCATCCCCGCCGCCCCTGCACGAAGGAATCTTCAACCCGCATCGCGACCGCAGCTCCCACGCGGGCGAAGGTGTAGACCATCAGAGCAATCAGCGCCCGATCGCAGGACGGGGAGGGAAGTGATGTCGATCGCGTCGATCAGGGTACGGGCCTCGTCCACATTCAGGACCGGGGTTTTGCCTTTCCGCTGCGTGTGCTTCGGCCCGCGCACCGCATGAGCGGGGTTCACGGCGAGGACCTGGCCGACCACCATCCAGTCGAAGAGCATTCGCAGCGCGGCGAGCCGTTGCTTGACCGTGGGCTTGGAATGCTCGCGGAGCTGGTCTTCGACGAAGGCCGCGACGTGGACCGGCTCGACCTGGGCGAGATCCTCGATGCCGTGCACAGCACAGAAAGCGGAGAACTGCCGAACCGCCTCCAGGTATGCGCGGCGGGTGTTCTTGTTGCGGATGAACCCACACGAAACATGTGCCTGAAGTGAGACAAGTTGCTCAGACCAGCTTAATACGGCCAGCTCAATCGTGCGATTTTCCTGCGCGCCGATAGCTGAAGTGCGACGGAATTTCGCACCAGAACCTTTACGATAAGCTTTCTTCACGGTTACTTTTAGGTGACTTTTAAAGCATTTGTAAATAGTACTCAAGTTAGAAAATTTTCTCTAAATTGTAGTTACTATGAACGGTAAATAGGTTACCCTAGGACGGCTAGGGCTGCCCTCAAGACTCTGTTATTACGCTGCGGCAGCAATTTAGCCGAGAAGCAAGAAGACCGGGCAACACATTCCAGGAGTGGACGCAAATGCGCAAATACAGGGTTTGTATCATGTGGTTCTTAGCGACACTACTGGTCGTTTTCGTGGCCGGGTGCGGCGAGGAAACAGTAAATCTCCCAGACACAGCCCCCGTCGTGGTTTCCACAATTCCTATTCAAGGCGCTACAGGTGCCGCCCTAAACACGACAATCAGCGCAACCTTCAATAAGACGATGAGCTCTGCCACGATCGACACTGCGACCTTTACGGTGACAG